>Ga0314808_100095_pt1 | contig 11022 bp, 12 predicted proteins | sample STEome_6_FD_202335 | JGI IMG/M metagenome (GOLD analysis project Ga0314808, IMG submission 202335) | Metatranscriptome of soil surface biofilm microbial communities from soil inoculated with nitrogen-fixing consortium DG1, State College... ... | reverse complement strand
CGTCGAAACGGCGCCACGCGACAAATTGCTCAATTTCCACGAATTCGATCAAAACACCGATTTTGACCAATTTTTTCGATCACAGATATCGGGCTTTGCGCTTATGGCCCCGCGGCTCCAGTTTCGCAGAACTGACGCTGCGTGTGGTCACGGGGACCGCAGCCCTAGTTCCGCCGCCTCAACGTGGCCTGACTTCTCATGTCCCCTTTCCACCCAAAACAGTCACTTGAGGCGGCACTCGAACCCGCGTAAGTTCACATTTCGTTCCGCGTGTTCTGGAGGGATTGATGGACGCTGGCCTGATTGTCGTTGCGCTGATTGCACTGGCTATCGGTGGCCTCATCGGCTGGCTGTTCGCAGGGCGCGAGTCGGTGGGTGCCAAACAAACGGTCGACAATCTTCGAATGCAGCTCGACGAGGTGATTAAGGAGCGGGACTCCAACCGGGAGGCAGCGCAGGAGCTGGCAGCATTCCGCGCCGCCCAGACAGAGCGGGAGAAGGCTTTCGAGGAGAAAGTCGCCGAGTTGACCAAGGCTCGGGAAGAGCTATCGGCGCAATTTGCCGAAGTTGGCGGCAAGCTGCTCGAAAATGCTCAGAAGCAGTTCCTTGAGCGTGCCGACCAGCGGTTCCGTCAGTCGGAAGAGACGGCGGGGACCAACCTCAAAGCCTTGTTGCAGCCGGTTCACGAACGGCTCCAGCGCTATGAGGAGGCGGTGACGAAGGTCGAGGAGGATCGGCGCAAGGATTTCGGCCTGCTGTCCGGCCATATTGAAGCAATGAAGAGCGGCACGGAGCGAGTTTCGGCGGAAGCTGCCAAGCTGGTCAATGCCCTTCGTAACGCGCCCAAGGCGCGCGGCCGCTGGGGCGAGCAGCAACTGAGGAACGTGTTGGAGAGCTGCGGACTTACCGAGCATTGCGACTTCGAGACGGAGGTTAGCCGCTCCGATGAGGAGGGTGGTCGCATACGTCCCGACGTTACTCTGCGGGTGCCGGGTGGGCAGAGTCTGGTGATCGATGCCAAAGTGAGCCTCAACGACTATCAGGATGCGTTCGGTGCCGTGGACGAGGCTGAACGGGCAGTGCATCTCGCGGCCCACGCCGCGGCGATCAAGAACCACGTCAACACTCTCGGTAACAAGGCTTATTGGTCACAGTTCGACGATGCGCCCGACTATGTCGTGATGTTCATTCCCGGCGAGCATTTCCTGTCGGCGGCGCTTGAGCAGGACGGCAAGCTTTGGGACTATGCATTCGAGCGGCGAGTGCTGTTGGCTACTCCGACCAACCTTATCGCCATCGCTCGAACGGTGTCGGCGGTGTGGCGGCAGGAGAGGCTCGCCAAGGAAGCGCGCCAGATCGGCGAACTCGGCAAGGAACTGTATGACCGCCTCGCCAAGGCGCTCAATGATCTGCGCGTGGTAGGCAGCGGCCTCAACACTGCGGTTAAGAATTTCAACTCCTTTGCCAGCTCACTTGAAACTCGCGCCCTGGTTTCCGCGCGCAAACTCAAGGAACTCAACGTTGCGACCGGCCCGCGCGATCTCGAGACGGTGGCGCCAATCGAATTGCTCGCCAGCCACGCCGACGACAAGGCTTTGCCCCTGCCGCCATCCGCCAATGAGGACGACGCGGCTGCATAAGCAATATTGCTGGCAATGTAGGAATTCATTTGCCAGCGTCCCGGGCAGCTCTTTGACTTGTCCGTCATTCAATACCCAGGCGCCATAAAGTCACTAAAGTCGCACGAAATGGCGCCTCACCTTGAGACTTTTGCGACCTTAGTGACCTCAAGAGCCCTTATTGAGCCTGCACCAATTCGATCGTCCCTGACCGGCTGGTGAGCGTCAGCTGGTTGCCATAACCGCTGACCGTTACCGGCTGCATCAGGATCGCCGATCCCTGGGTTTCGAAGCTCATGTCCGGGCAAGCCATCCGGGTCGCCATGACTGCCCCGACCTTCAGTATATTGCCGGTCTGGCTGTAACCCGCGCCCAGCGAATTGCAGCCGAACTTGGCGCCGATCCGGTCGGGCATGAAGTTGATGTAGAAATTGCTGGCCGGAGTCCGCGTCCCGTTGATCGACACGACTCGCCAGTTGGTGTTGCTGAGGTTGATCACCGGACCTCCGGGGCCAGGCTGGTTGGGATTACCGCCTTCACCGACCTGGTTGTAGAAGGAGCTTTGGGCTCCGCACCCGCGATACAGCCGCCCATCGACATAGACCTGCACCGTATCCGGATAGGTCCGGTCGCTCATTCCGTCGCTGCACTGGCTATGGACGATGTTCACTTCCAGCCGCGGCGTCCGGTAGATTTCGCCAGCGGTGCCGTTGATCGGCCGTGGCGTGGGCTGGGTGACGCTGACGTTATTGCCCCGGTCGGTGAAGACCAGTTCGCGGCCGATCTCCAGGTCCCAGAAAGGCTCTGTTCCGATCGCGCGGTAATTGCCTTGCTCCGCCGGGTAGCCTGGCTGCGGATAGCTTTGGGGTGGATAGCCCTGCTGTGGGTAGCTGGGCTGGCCTGGGCCCGGATAGACCGGTCCACCCGGCGGCATCGGCGGGCCGCCCTGAGGATAGCCCTGCGGCGGGTAGCCCTGCTGCGGCGGATAACCCTGCTGAGGTGGATAGCCTTGCGGGTACCCCTGGTCGGGGTAGGGCGGGTAGCCTTGTTGCGGCGGATAGCCGGGTTGTGGGTAGCCCTGCTGCCCTTGGGGCCCCTGCGGATAGGGCTGCGTGTTGCCCATGCCGTAATATGGGTCGCAGGCCGTCAGGGCGAGCGCGAGAAGCGGTACAGTGGCGATTGTTTTCATGGCGGAACAAACCTCCCGCGTAGCTTATGAGTTCCGCCAGCTTGCTCTAACCTGAAAGGCCATGACCGCCGCCGCCACCGCGGCGTTGAGGCTGTCTGCCCGGCCGAGCATCGGCATTTTGACCAGCAGGTCGCATTCTGCCTCATAAGCTTCCGGCAGGCCTTGGCTCTCATTGCCGATCAACAGGAAGCAGGGCTGTTCGTAAGTGGGCTCGAGATAGTCCTTGTCGGTATTGAGGCTTGTCCCGACAAGCTGACCGGGACCCGATCGGAGCCAGGCGATGAATTCATCCCAGCGGGCGATCGCTACGGCCTGGGTGAAGATCGCTCCCATCGAGGCACGGACGGCCTCGACCGAATAGGGGTCTGCGCTGTCGTCGATCAGGATGAGGCCGCCGGCGGCGGTGGCGTCGCCGGTGCGAAGGATCGTCCCGATATTGCCGGGATCGCGGAGCGCCTGGGCGACGATCCAAAGCGGCGAGGCGTTGCGGTCGATCGCTGCAAGGGAGGTGTCGGGCTGACGATAGGCGCCGAGGATCGCCTGCGGATTATCCTTGCCGGACATTTTCGAAAGAATGTCAGGCGTGGTCTCGATGATGTCGGCGCCCTTGGCCTCCGCGGCGGCGATGATCTCCGCCGCCAAGGGGTGAACGCCTCCCGCCGGCGAATAGGCGATGATCTCCGGCAGACTTCCGCTGTCGCGAGCTTCGGCCAGGATGCGCAGGCCCTCGGCAAGGAACATGCCCTCGGACCGGCGCGCCTTCTTGTCGCGCAGCGCCCTCAGGCGCTTCACCGTTTCGTTGGAGTAGGAGGTGATCTGGCGAGGCATCACTCCTCGCCGAAGCGCCCTTCGACCAGCGCTGCAAGCTCGGCCATCGCATCGTCGCAGCCATCGCCTTCGCAATGGATGGTGATGGAATCGCCCATTGCTGCGCCGAGCATCATCAGGCCCATGATCGATGTGCCGACGACGCGGTTGCCGTCCTTTTCGACCTCGATCTTCGCAGTCAGTCCAGAAGCGACGTTGACGAATTTCGCGCTGGCCCGGGCGTGCAGCCCGCGCTTGTTGGTAATTTCGATGGTTCGCGAAAGGGCGTTCAAGCAGCCGCCTCGCCGAGGATCTCGGAAGCGACCGAAATATATTTGCGGCCTGCCTCGCGGGCGGCGGCAACCGCGGCGCGGACGCTCATCGCCTTGCGGGCGCCCTCGAGCCGGATCAGCATCGGCAGGTTCACGCCGGCGATGACCTCGACATTTTCGCTCTTCATCAAACTGATGGCGAGGTTCGACGGGGTCCCGCCGAACAGGTCGGTCAGGATGATGACTCCGTCGCCCTGGTCGCAGCGCTGGATGGCGTCGGCGATCTCCGTACGACGCATTTCCATGTCGTCGTCGGCATCAATGCAGATGCCCTCGATCGCCTGCTGGGGACCGACAACATGTTCCATGGCTGTGATGAACTCGGCCGCCAACCGGCCGTGAGTCACCAACACTAGTCCGATCATTCACTCACCCGCATCATTACCAGCCCGCGCTCCTGTTTCGCCTGATGGCTTTTCCGCGGGTGTGTCCTCAACAGCATCGCTCTGTGGCTTGGCGAGGTCACGGTGGCGGACATTCGGGGAAAAACCCGCGTCGCGCAACCGGTTCGCCATCTCGACTGCCGCAGCCACCGACCGGTGACGCCCTCCCGTGCAGCCGAATGCCACCGTCAGATAGCTTTTGCCGGCGGCCCAATAGCGGGGAATTAGCGTGATTAATAGCGATTCGATTTGGGCCATCGTCGGAGTCCAGGCGACATCCCGGGAGCAATAGTCCTGGACCGGCCGATCCTCGCCCGTCATCGGCCTAAGCTCGTCGACCCAATGCGGGTTTTCGGCGAAGCGCATGTCGAAGACCAGGTCCGCAGTTCGGGAAATGCCCCGTGCGAAGCCGAAGGAAACGAGGGTCAGCACGGGCTGGTCGATATCCCCGCCGTACCGGCTCCGCAGCTCCTCGCGCAGTTCCGCCGGCGTGAGGTCGGTCGTGTCGATCAGCGTGTCGGCGAGATCGCGGAGCGCCGCCGTCTCGACTCGCTATTTCGCGACGCCATCTTCCGCCGGCCGGTCGGGGGCCAGCGGGTGGCGTCTCCGAGTCTCGTCATATCGCCGAATGAGCTCCGAGCCGGCGCAATCGAGGTAGAGGATTTCGGGCGTCACGCCGTCCATCGACTGGATGAGCTTCGGCAGCGTCTTGGGGTCGAAGCCTCGGCTTCGCACGTCCATGCCGACGGCGACGGGGATATTGCGGCGCGCTCCGCGCTCGCCGTGAACGAATGCATCGAGGAGGCTGGTGGGCAGATTGTCGACGCAGTCCCAGCCCATGTCTTCCAGCGCATGGAGAACCGTCGATTTTCCAGCTCCGGACATGCCGGTGACCAGAAGCAAGCGGGGAAGGGTGTCTGCGCGCGCTGCCAAGGTCAGGGCTTCAGTCCGAGCCGATCCAGAGCGACGGCTACTTTTGACGGGGCCGAAGCGGTCATCGCATTGATGTTCACCAGCGGAATTCCGGCCCCGAGGATGAGGCGTTCCCGGCTATCGTCGGGCAAACGCTGCATGTCGGTGGTGAGCTCGACCACCAGCGAAACCGGCATGTCATTGATGGATTCCATCTCGACGATTCCGATCCCGCGGATCTCCAGCTTGCCCCTGATCGTCGCCGGCGCCGAGGCGATTAGCTTTGCGCCGTCCCTGCGAACGATGGTTCGATCATCGCTCACCAACGTAAAGCCGCGGTCGAGCAAGCGCAGCGCCAGGTCGGATTTTCCGCACCCGGAAGCGCCGACAATCAAGACTGCGCGACCGTTGGCCGCGACGCACGATGCATGCAGATTTTCAGAACTGATGCGGTCAGAAATCATGCTCGGTCCGCCGCTTTCAGGATGATGGTGAAGCGGGCCCCCGACGGGGCATCGTCACGGTCGGTCACATCAATCTCCCCATCGTGGCCCTCGACGATTGCCCGGGCGATCGCCAAGCCCAAACCCGAATGCCGCCCAAAGCTTTCCGCCTCGGGCCTTACTGAATGGAATCGGTTAAAGATCGCCTCACGAAGCTCAGGCGGGACCCCAGGGCCCTCGTCGTCGATCCGGATACGGATTTCGTCGCCTGCGTGAGTGGCAGCAACCTCGACCAACCCGCCGGGCGGCGAAAAGCTGATGGCATTGTCGATGATATTATCGATCGCCCGAGCCAAACGTCCCGGTTCACCCATTACAATAGCACTGGCACGCCGCGGCCGGGCAAAGGCGATCCGCACGTTGCCGGTCTCCCGCCTCGACTTCCAGGACGCGACCAACTGGCCAATCAGGGCACCAAGGTCGACCGGTTCGAATCGGGCTCGGGCAAGTTCAGCATCGGTTCGCGCTGCTTCGCCGACATCACTGATCAACCGGTCGAGGCGGACGATATCCTGGCGAATGACATCGATCAGCTGCTTGCGAAGCGCAGGATCCTCAATTCGCTCCAAGCCGTCGATGGCCGAGCGCAGTGACGCAAGCGGATTTTTCAGTTCGTGCGTCACATCGGCTGCAAAGGCTTCGATATTGTCGATCCTTTGCCGCAGCGACTGACTCATGTCGCTGATCGAACGCGCAAGCAGCCCGATTTCATCCGATCGCGAGGGTAGGCGTGGGACATTTACTTCCCTTGCACGGCCCAGCCGGACTCGATGGGCGGCGAGCGCAATCCGGCGTAGCGGCCGGACGATCGTCCGGGCGAGGAACAATGAAAGCAGTACTGAAAGCGTGGCAACCACGGCCAGCGCAATCAAAAGGGATCGACGCTGTTTGCGCACAGTCCGGGTGAAGGCGCGATCATTGTCGGTAACCAGCAATGTTGCTTCACCGGTAACTGGAGCTGCCGCAGAGAAGACGGGAGTTTGTTCGGGCGCCTGCCGAATTTCCGTTTCGGTTACTCCGGATTCACGCGATGCAATGACCTCCGACCAGGCTTGTGCATTGTCTGCGGCCGGCTCGACGAAATCTTCGTCCGGTTCCTCTCCGACAAGCGCATTAAATCCGCGGTCGAGCGCTCTCGCGACGTCCTTGTTCCACTTCTGGGTTGCCGGGTCGCGAAGTCGATAGGTCGGCCCCGTCTGGCGCCAACTATCCAGCGCCAGCTGGCCATCCGCATCGTAAAGGCGGATCCGGCTCTCATTCTCCCTGGACAGGTTTGCAAGGAGCCCTTCTCGAGCTTCCAGCGGGACTGCTTCCAGTGCAGTCGCGGCCATCGTCGCCTCGGATGCGACTTTTTGGACACGCTCCTTCTCCAGGCGGTTTCGGTAGCTATCGAGGTAGAAAATCGCGAGCAGGACCAGGACCAGAGTCAGCAAGTTCACCGCAAGAATGCGGTGAGCGAGCGTCCATCGCCCCGACCACGTCAGAGCGAGGTCGGCGTCCTCATTCTTCTCCGAATTTATATCCGACGCCATAAAGGGTCTCGATTGCGTCAAAGCTTGGGTCGGCGCCGCGGAATTTTCGCCGAATGCGCTTGATGTGGCTGTCGATGGTGCGGTCGTCGACATAGACATCGTCCTGATAGGCCACATCAAGTAGCTGATTGCGTGATTTGACGACTCCCGGGCGCTGGGCAAGCGCTTCGAGGATCAGGAATTCGGTTACGGTCAAGGTAACGTCCCGGTCGTCCCAGAGAACCTTGTGGCGCGCCGGATCCATGACCAATCTGCCGCGCTCGATCAGCGGAAGTTCGTCAGCATCCGAATCCGAATTGGCCGCGCTGATGCCCTTTGCCAGATCCTGGCGGCGGAGAATGGCGCGAATGCGAGCGATGAGCAGGCGCTGGGAGAATGGCTTGGCGATATAGTCGTCGGCGCCCATGGCGAGGCCAAGCGCCTCGTCCAGTTCATCGTCCTTTGAAGTCAGGAAGATGACCGGCATGGACCCAATCTGCCCGCCTAGCTCGCGCACCCGGCGAAGCAGCTCCATCCCGTCCATTTGCGGCATCTTGATATCAAAGACGCCGAGATCGGGCGGATTTTCCGAGAACGCCTTCAACGCTGCCTGACCGTCGGTGTAGACGCGTGTCAGGAAGCCTTCCGCCTGAAGCGCAATCGATACCGATGTCAGGATGTTGCGATCGTCGTCGACGAGCGCGATTACATGGCTCATTGCGGCTCCTTAGGCACTTGGGGAGGGATAGCCACCACGCCTTGACGAAACAAGGGTGAGCCGAGCGGCTTTGACCGATGAGCGCCTGCTCTGTATAGGCCGCCCCGCAGGCACATTCGGCGGCGTTCCAAAAGTGGCGTCGCCTTTGATATTTAAGGGAGAATCTTGACGTGAGCGAGCGCACCCCCGCGCACCGGCTGGACGCCCAGGGCATTGAAACCGCGGCGACCATCCATTGGAATCTGTCGACCGCACCTTTGGTCGAGCAGGCCGTTTCGCGTGGAGAGGGTGATCTGGCCAAGGACGGCCCGATTGTCGTCAAGACCGGCAAACACACCGGCCGGTCCGCCAACGACAAGTTCACCGTCCGCGATTCCGAGACCGAGAATACGGTTTGGTGGGGCAAGTCGAACAAGCCGATGGATCCGGCGCATTTCGCGGCGCTCAAGGCCGATTTCCTTGCTCACCTGAAGACGCGCGACACGCTGTTCGTCGCCGACCTGTTCGGTGGTTCGCAGCCCGAGTATCGCGTCAACGTCCGGGTGATCAACGAATATGCCTGGCACAACCTGTTCATCCGCACGATGCTGGTCCGGCCGGAAACGGCGGAGCTCGCCAGCTTCGTGCCGGAATTCACGATCATCGACCTGCCGAGCTTCCGCGCGGATCCGGCGCGTCATGGCTGCCGCAGCGAGACGGTCATTGCGGTCAACCTCAGCGAGAAGCTGATCCTGATCGGTGGCACCGAATATGGCGGCGAGATGAAGAAGTCCGTGTTTGGGCTGCTCAACTACCTGCTGCCGCCGAAGGGCATCATGCCGATGCACTGCTCGGCCAACATCGGCAAGAATGGCGACACGGCCATTTTCTTCGGCCTGTCGGGCACCGGTAAGACCACGCTGTCGGCCGACCCGAACCGGACGCTGATCGGCGACGACGAGCATGGCTGGTCGGATACCGCCGTCTTCAACTTCGAAGGCGGCTGCTATGCCAAGATGATCCGCCTCTCGGCCGAGAGCGAGCCGGAGATCTACGCGACGACCAAGCGCTTCGGAACGGTGCTCGAAAACGTCGTGATGGATCCAGTCACCCGCACGCTCGACCTCGACGACAATAGCCTCGCCGAGAACAGCCGCGGCGCTTATCCAATCGAGTACATCCCTAATTCTTCCGAGAAGAATATGGGCCCGGTCCCGAAGAACATCGTGATGCTGACCGCCGATGCGTTCGGCGTCCTGCCTCCGATCGCCAAGCTGACCCCGGACCAGGCGATGTATCACTTCCTGTCGGGCTACACCGCCAAGGTGGCCGGCACCGAAATCGGCGTGACCGAGCCGGAGGCGACCTTCTCGACCTGCTTCGGCGCTCCGTTCATGCCACGTCACCCGTCGGTTTACGGCAACCTGCTGAAGAAGCGGATTGCCGAGGGCCATGTCGACTGCTGGCTGGTCAACACCGGCTGGACCGGCGGCAAATATGGCACCGGCAAGCGCATGCCGATCAAGGAAACCCGTGCGCTCCTGAACGCGGCGCTGGACGGAAGCCTGAAGAACGTCGAGTTCCGCAAGGATCCGAACTTTGGCTTCGACGTGCCGGTCGCGGTCCCGGGGGTCGACAATTCGATCCTCGACCCGCGCTCGACCTGGGCCGACAAGGGCGATTACGACCGCACCGCGGCCAAGCTCGTTGACCTGTTCATCGAGAACTTCGCCGAGTTCGCGGAGCATGTGGATGAGGGCGTGCGACAATCGGGGCCGCAAGTGACGGCTGCCGCCTGATTTGCCCGGTCAATTAATCGGGCTCCCTCTTCCAAGAAAGTCCGATCAATGACCGAATTTCCCGTACGCCATTTCCTGTCCGAAGACGCCGTTGCCCGTGTGGGCGAGGGCCTCGTCGCTCGTACCCTTCCGCGCGAGGAGTGGACCCATGAAGCCCACCTCGCCGCGACCACCTATCTCGTGCTGAGGCACCCGGAAATCGACCTTGAAGTCGAGCTTCCGGGCATCATCTCGCGGTACAACGAGAGCGTGGGTGGTCGTAACACCGACACCGAAGGCTATCACGACACCATCACGCGGTCTTACCTGCGCGGCATCCGCCTGTTCCTGGCAGAATCGGATGCGACGCGCCCGATCCATGAGCTGGTCAACGAGTTGCTGATGGCGCCGATGGGCCGTCGTGACTGGCCGATGCGTTTCTGGTCGAAAGACCGGCTGATGAGCGTCGAGGCGCGTCGCGGATGGGTCGAGCCCGACCTAGCCGCGATGCCGTGATCGGGTGGGCCTAAAGTCGCAAAAGTCTCAGGGAATGAGGACATTTCGTGCGACTTTAGTGACTTTATCGCCTGTCGCACTGATTGCTGCCGACGATGAGAAAGAGCCCGTGCGAATAGTCGCATGGCCGGACGCCTGTAGGACAGTCATTTCTCTTCAACCGGCAAGAGCTGCAGTGCGTCCGCCAAGGCCTGCCTAACACCATTGACCGTATAGGGATCATCGGCATCAGGCATGCCTTGTCGTTCGAAGTGGGGTCGCTCATCCATGACGCGGCCCCATTCGACATCCGCCTCGCGGACGATCTCCTTCAGCAAGGTGTCGGATGCAAGAATCCCCCGGAGATACCCGGCCAGCGCAACGAGGGGCCGATCGATGCGTTCGAGCAGCAGCTCGCTGCCCTTGATGTTACGGTGGAGGGCAACCCGGAGCGAGCCGCAGTCGTCCCGGAGGTGGGTCCCAAGCCAATTTCCGATTTCGGTTTCTGCCTGCTGGACCGGTGAAACCGGCGACGCGCCTTTCATGGCGCCGGGACCGGCAAGCCGGGCCATCAAATCCTTGGCGGTGAGTTTTCGACCCTCGCGGATCTCGCGCTCGATGGCGTCGTCAGCCGCGGATTGCCGATCTTCCGGTTCGTCGTTCATCATCTGCCCTAGGGCAAGGTGGCCCGTATCTCCGATACCGTCTGATTGGGCACTTGCAGATGGGCATAATGACCGATGCCGGGCAAAAGCTTCAGCTCGGCATGGATCCGGCCGGCAAGTTCGGCCCCCAT
>Ga0314808_100092_pt1 | contig 11128 bp, 10 predicted proteins | sample STEome_6_FD_202335 | JGI IMG/M metagenome (GOLD analysis project Ga0314808, IMG submission 202335) | Metatranscriptome of soil surface biofilm microbial communities from soil inoculated with nitrogen-fixing consortium DG1, State College... ... | reverse complement strand
GCAATGCCGCGGACCGGACGATGGGAGGGCCGGGCCGATGCAAGCAGGGCGCGAACCGCAGCAGATCGACGTGCGCAGGCCAGTGCCGCAGGTCGTTGCAGGCGTCCAGGTGGCCATCGACCGGCACTCCTCCATGAACAACGCCCCGTGCCTTGCGGCCGGGGCGTTCGTGTATCTGTCGAAGGAGGTCCATCATGTTTGAAGATCAGCCCCAGAGCGAGATCGACGCACGTCGCGCGCGTGATCCGGAGTTCAGGGCACTCCATGACCAGCACCGCAAGTTGAACAAGAAGTGCATGGACGCGGAGTTGGGTGTACTCCCGATCGATGATGTCACCCTGGGTCGCATGAAGCGCGAGAAGCTGCTGGCCAAGCAACGACTTCTGCGAATGTACGAAACACCGCTCCCGATGACGTCCCCCACGCTTTGACGCACCCCGTCGCGCCCGGAACGGCGTGACCCCGGCCAGTGATGGCCCCGCCGGGCGCTCCTGCCCCGGCATCGCGGCACCGTCGATGAGGCGGCCGCGCCAAGGCACCACAGGCGGTGGTGCCTTGGCCTGCAGGCACAACTCACCGATGCGGGCGGTACCGGTCTCCTCGTCGATCCGGGGCCGCCCGCATCTCTTTCAGGGCGGGCGTCCGGGTAGGTCGATTCCGACCTGACATTCAACGCCATCCGGCGGATAATCATCGGTCCTGCCCCGTGCGGCGCGAACCGACAGCCCCCGAATGCCCATCCATTCTTCCGTCCTCGAACTCATCGGCCAGACCCCGATCGTCAAGGCCCAGCGCCTGGACACCGGCGTCTGCGAGCTCTATCTGAAGCTCGAGAGCGCCAACCCGGGCGGATCGATCAAGGATCGCATCGGCCTGTCGATGATCGAGGCGGCGGAACAGCGGGGAGATCTGAAGCCGGGCGCGACCCTGGTCGAGGGCACCGCCGGCAACACCGGCCTGGGCCTGGCGCTGGTCGCCCAGCAGAAGGGCTATAAGCTGATCTTGGTCGTTCCCGACAAGATGAGCCGCGAGAAGATCTTCAACCTGAAGGCGATGGGTGCCGAAGTGCGCCTGACCCGCTCGGACGTGGCCAAGGGCCACCCCGAGTACTACCAGGATCTGGCCAAGACCATCGCCGAGCAGACCCCGGGCGCCTATTTCATCAACCAGTTCGGCAACCCGGATAACCCGGCCGCGCACGAGTTCGGCACCGGCCCGGAGATCCTCGAGCAGATGGGCGGCGATCTGGACGCCATCGTGTTCGGCTGCGGCAGCTCCGGCACCATGACCGGCCTGTCGCGCGCGTTCGCCAAACTGTCGCCGAAGACCGAACTGGTGCTGGCCGATCCGGTCGGCTCGATCCTGGCCGAGTACATCAATGAGGGCAACCTCAACGACAAGTCGGGCAGCTGGCTGGTGGAAGGCATCGGCGAGGATTTCCTGCCGTCGATTTCCGACTTCAGCCGTGTCACCAAGGCCTATGCCATCAGCGACGCCGAGAGCTTCCACACCGCGCGTGAGCTGCTGGGCAAGGAAGGCATCCTGGGTGGCTCGTCCACCGGCACCCTGCTGGCCGCCGGCCTGAAGTACTGCCGCGAGCAGAGCACGCCGAAGAAGGTGCTGGTGCTGGTGCCGGACACCGGCAACAAGTACCTGTCGAAGATGTACAACGACTACTGGATGCTGGACAACGGCTTCCTGCAGCGCCCGCAGCACGGCGACCTGCGTGACCTGATCCTGCGCCCGTACGGCCAGCGGGACACCGTGGTGATCGGCCCGAACGACCTGCTGACCACCGCCTACCAGCGCATGAAGCTGTACGACGTCTCTCAGCTGCCGGTGATGGACGGCGACCAGCTGGTCGGCATCGTCGATGAAAGCGACGTGCTGCTGCATGTCTATGGTGATGAGGCGCGCTTCCGCGACACCGTCGCCACCGCGATGGTCAGCAAGCTGGACCGGCTGGATGTGAAGTCGCCGATCGAGGCCCTGCTGCCGGTGTTCGACCGTGGCCAGGTGGCGATCGTGATGGACGGCAACAGCTTCCTGGGCCTGATTACCCGCATCGACCTGCTGAACTATCTACGCCGTCGCGTGCAGTAAGCCGAAGATTCCTGCAGATCGTCACAGATCGCCACTGAATTCCGGTTTATCTGCGTCAAAGGTCGTTAAGGCCTCGCTGATAGACTCCCGATCCTTTGACGGCGCCGCAGGTCGGCGCCATTCAGGAAACGACATGTCCCACTCCTCTTCGCCCGACCGGGCACTGGCTCTGGCCACCCTGGCCATCCAGGCGGCCAGTCGCCGGACCCGAGCACCGGCGCGGTAATGCCGCCGATCTACGCCACCTCGACCTATGCCCAGTCCAGCCCGGGCGAGCACCAGGGTTTCGAGTACTCGCGTACCCACAACCCGACCCGCTTCGCCTACGAGCGCTGCGTGGCATCGCTGGAAGGCGGCACCCGCGGCTTCGCCTTCGCCTCGGGCATGGCGGCCAGCTCGACGGTGATCGAGCTGCTGGATGCCGGCAGCCACGTGGTGGCGATGGATGACATCTACGGTGGCAGCTTCCGCCTGTTCGAGCGCGTGCGTCGGCGCACCGCCGGGCTGGATTTCAGCTTCGTCGACCTGACCGATCTGGCTGCGTTCGAAGCGTCCATCACGGCGAAGACGAAGATGGTCTGGATCGAGACTCCGACCAACCCGATGCTGAAGATCGTCGACATCGCCGCGGTCGCCGCCATCGCCAAGCGCCATGGCCTGATCGTGGTGGTCGACAACACCTTCGCCTCGCCGATGCTGCAGCGCCCGCTGGACCTGGGTGCCGATCTGGTCCTGCATTCGGCCACCAAGTACCTCAACGGCCACTCTGACATGGTCGGTGGCATGGTGGTGGTGGGTGACAACGCCGAACTGGCCGAGCAGATGGCCTTCCTGCAGAACTCGGTGGGGGGCGTGCAGGGTCCGTTCGACAGCTTCCTGGCCCTGCGTGGCCTGAAGACCCTGCCGCTGCGCATGAAGGCGCACTGCGCCAACGCGATGGCGCTGGCACAGTGGCTGGAGAAGCACCCGGCGGTGGAGAAGGTGATCTATCCGGGCCTGCCGTCGCACCCGCAGCATGCGCTGGCCGGCAAGCAGATGGCCGGTTACGGCGGCATCGTCTCGATCGTGCTCAAGGGCGGTTTCGAGGCGGCCAAGCGCTTCTGCGAGAAGACCGAGCTGTTCACCCTGGCCGAGTCGCTGGGCGGCGTGGAGAGCCTGGTCAACCACCCGGCGGTGATGACCCATGCCTCGATCCCGGTGGCGCGCCGCGAACAGCTGGGCATCAGTGATGCGCTGGTGCGGTTGAGCGTGGGTGTGGAAGAGCTGGGGGACCTGCAGGTGGATCTGGAAAACGCATTGGCTGCGGCTGCCCTTCGCGGTGCCTGACATGAGCCAGCCGACATACAGGATTGCCGCCGGCTACCGGTTGGTGCAGTGGGTGATCCGCCAGCAGTGGTTGAGAGCCGTATACAGGCATGTGCCGTCCCGTCTGCGCGACAAGGTGGCCGGGCACCTGCTGGCCACGTCCAAGGAAGAGCATCATCATCGCTTCGAAGGCGAGGCGCGCTGGGCCGAGAGGCGGCACGCCGTGCCCGATGCGCCAGTGCATTTCTTCGGCGGGATGGACCCGGCGTGGAGCCGCCATGGCTGCAACATCTTCGCGTATCTGCGTGGGCAGTTCGGCCTCGCCGAGTGCGCGCGACTGTATGCCCGCGCGCTGCTGGGCGCGCGTTATCCGGCCGCGCTGGTGGATGTCGACATCAATCTTCCGCATGGCTGGAATGACCACAGCCTTGACGAGTACATCGGAAACGATGCGCCGCATCGTGTCCATCTGATCTTCGTCAATCCCGACTTCCTTGATGCCGCGATCGAACAGATCGGCAGGGCACGACTGCAGGGTGGCTACATCATCGCCTGCTGGTTCTGGGAGCTGGAGCAGGTTCCTGATTCCTGGCTGCCTGCCATCAACCAGGTTGATGAGATCCTGGTCTCTTCACGTTACGTGGGTGACGCATTCGCCCGTGTCACCAGCAAGCCCATCCTGTGCGTTCCGCTGCCGCTGAGCGAAGTGGGAGACAGTGGACTGCAGCGACAGGACTTCGGAATCGCCGAGAAGGACTTTGTCTTCCTCACCTCGTTCGATTTCAATTCGTTCGTGCACCGCAAGAACCCCTTCGCGACCGTGCAGGCCTTCCAGCAGGCGTTTCCGCGCGATCGGCGTGGCGTGCAGCTGATCATCAAGACCAGCAACGGCTTTCGCCGTCCTGAGCGGCTCCAGCTCCTTCTGGAGGCCGTCAAGGATGATCTGCGGATCGTTGTGCGCGACCACGTGCTCGATCGTGCCGATGTGCAGGCGCTCCAGCGCTGTGCTGATGTGTATGTGTCGCTGCACCATGCCGAGGGGTTCGGCCTGGGGCTGGCCGAGTGCATGGCGCAGGGCAAACCGGTGATCGGTACCGGCTGGTCGGGCAACATGGAGTTCATGGATGCCGGGAACAGTGCACTTGTCGGCTACACGCTGGTGCCGGTGCTGGAAGGCGAGTACGCGCACCACGAAGGACAGCGCTGGGCTGCCGCGGACGTGGAGGAGGCGGCGCACTGGATGCGCCGGCTGGCCGACGAGCCGGGGCTGGCCCAGGCGATGGGCGAACGTGCCCGCCAATCGGTGCTGCAGACCCTTTCTCCCGAGCGTGCAGCAGCTGCGCTGATCAACCGTATTGAACAGATCCATCAGCAGCGCGGATTGACCTCCGCTGCGCTGCCCATGCAGGAAGTACAGGACTGATGCACAGCTACTCGTCAACCTTCAAAGATCTCCTTGATGGCATCAGGGGGGCCAAAGTTCCGCTCTACATCGCCAAGGGTGATATCACCGCGCGCTACCGTCGCAGCGTGCTCGGGCCGTTCTGGCAGTCGCTGGCCACCGCGCTGGGCGTGGTTGGCCTTGGCCTGTTGTGGAGCCAGCTCCTCAAGATAGACAAGCAGACGTTCATTCCGACGCTGACGGCGGGCCTAATCATCTGGCAGATGCTGTCGGGCATCCTGATCGAAAGCTGTGGCCTGTTCGTGCGGCAGGCGTCGATCATCCGCAACGTGGTGATGCCCTTGTCCGTGCACCCGTTGAGCGTTGTGATCCGCTATCTGGTCAACTTCGCCCACAGCCTGCTGGTGTTCGTGATCGTAGCGATCGTGATGAAGGTTGATGTCGGCTGGAACACGCTGCTGTTCATCCCGAACCTGGCCCTGGTCGTGGTCAACCTGCTGTGGCTCTCGTTCGTGTTCGGCGTGGCCGGCGCACGCTATCGTGATCTTGAATACGGCGTGGCTTCGATCATGCCGATGCTGTTCCTGGTCAGTCCGGTCATGTATCGCCTGGAATACCTGCCGTTCTCGTCGGTGATCCTCGAGTTCAACCCGTTCACCTACCTGATCGAGGCGTTGCGTGCCCCGATGCTGGGCCATGTCGCCAGCCTGCAGACCTACGCCGTACTCGCCGTCATGGCGATCGTCGGCTGGCTTCTGGCCTTCTGGATGCTGCACAAGGCCAAGCTTCGCCTGCCTTTCTGGATCTGATCATGACCGCCAAGCTCAATTTCGAGAACGTTACCCTCCGTTATCCCATCTACAACTCGCACAGCCTTTCACTGCGCCGGAACCTGGTGGGCATCGCCACCGGCGGCAAGTTGATGGCCGCTTCGGGCCAGGTCACCCAGGTCACGGCGCTGGACAATATTTCCTTCAGCCTGAAGCAGGGGGATGCGGTAGGCATTGTTGGCCACAATGGCGCGGGCAAGAGCACGCTGCTGCGCGCCATGGCCGGCATCTACACTCCGTTGGAGGGGCGCGTCGAGCGGGTCGGGCGGATTGCCACGATGCTGGAAGTTGGCGCGGGCATGGATCCGGAACTGTCCGGCTACGAGAACATCCGTCGCATGGGGATGATGCTGGGACTGTCCTTGAAGGAGGTCAACGAGCGGATCCCCGAGATCGAGGAGTTCACCGACCTCGGTGATTTCCTGCAGTTGGCGGTGCGCACCTACTCTGCGGGCATGGCCATGCGGCTGATGTTCGCGGTGGCCACCTGCACGACGCCCGATATCCTGCTGGTCGATGAGGTGTTTGACGTCGGTGACGAGGCGTTCAAGGATCGCGCCGCCAAGCGCATGCACGATTTCATCAAGTCGTCGCAGATCTTCTGCCTGGCTTCCCACTCGATGGACACCATCGCCAAGTACTGCAATCGTGCGTTCGTGCTCAACCACGGGACCTTGCGCGAAATCCCGATTTCACAGCTCACGTCGGAAGGATATGGCATTGAAAATCAAGCTGGGTAATGCTGTAAGCAGTGCTGCTGACAAGGCTGCGCAGTCGCGCGCGAGCGACGGTTTCCTGGTTCCGGGGGAGGAGCTGGTACTGAGCAGTTCCTCCTACGCGAGCATGGACGCGATCACGATGCGTGGTTTTGCCCTGCCCGAATCTGATGGAATCTGGTCCAGCGGGGCGATCAACACAATTGATGTGCGCCTGCGCGGAGTCGACGCCAGCCGCCGCTATCGAGTGATGATCAATGCCATCGCCTTCGAGGGCAGCGGGCATCGCGCGCTGGTCTCGATGCGAGTCAACGACGGGCCCGCCCACCAGGTATTGGCCAACAGCGTCGGCTGGTCCTCGATCGTGGCCGACTGGGAAGTACAGGTTGTAGGCAAGATCCCGATGGTCCGTATCGAGTTCCAGGTCGCCAATCCGATGTCGCCTACCGCAATAGGCCTGGGCGAAGACAACCGCCTGCTGGGATTCAAGGTGCGCTCGCTGCAGTTGCTTGATCTGGGCCCGGCCAGCACGGCGGTCGCAGCAACGCCTGTGGTCGTGGAGACAGTTGAAGTTGCCGACGTGCCGCAGGATGCCAATGCGGGTGTCGTCGGGGTCTTCGCCCAGTCACCGACCGAGACCATCCGTGCACTTGCCAAGCGCGGCCCTATTCTGCGCATGCTGTTGCTGGACAAGAATCCCGTGGTTCGCGTGGTGCGCTGGATGCGCCGGGTCAGCCGCAACATGGAGGAGATGCGTCGCCAGCTGGACCTGATCCGAATCGATTCGGCGCGTCAGACGCGTGAGCTTGGCGAACGCGTGGACAACATCGAGATCGACGCCCGTGTGCAGGAGCGCGAACGTCGTCGTGCCGGTTCCAACGTTGATGCGATCATCGAGCAGCTGGAGCTGAATCATGCTCGTCTGCTGGCCATCGAGGAGTCGGCGCAGGAGGTCGGTCGCATGCATGAGCAGCGCCGCGACGAGCACGCTGACAGTCTGGAAAGCATTCTCGCTACCACCGATGGCCTCGGTCGCGACGTGGCGGCGGTGCTGGACACGCTCAATACCACCCTGTCCGAGTCGATGCGGATGCTGCGTGAATTCGAGAGCGTCGACAACAAGCTGGCGGGAATGGATCGCGCCCTGCGACTGGTGCAGATGCAGGGAGAAGAACATGCGCGGCATGCGATTTCCGGCATCCGCGAGCTGCGTGAGCAGCTGCACCTGTCCCTGCAGCAGCAGCAGGTCCGCTCGGAAGAGGCACAGGCCGGCATTGAGTCGAGTCTGCAGGGCATGATCGAGCGGCAGTGGTCGGAGTCAGATGAGCTGCGTCAGCACATGCAGTCCACCTTGCAGCTGCTGGAGAAAAGGCACCAGGTTGAGCGCGAGGAGCTGAAGCAGCAGGTTCAGGAAATCCTGAGCGAAGGCGCGCGCTCGCTTGACGTGCGCAACAATGTCGATGCCGAGGTGTTGCGTCACCACGTGCTGCGCCTGCATGAGCGCCTGGATCATCTGTCGGTGGTCAAGCCGGGTGCGGGGGGCTCGATCGTGGTCGCCGACCGTGCAGTGTCGGAGCAGGCACTGCAATTGATCGCCCTGCTGCATCAGAAGCTGGACAACAGTGCGCTCGAGACCGGCCAGGTACTCGAGCTGCTGGTCGCCATCAGGGATCGGGTTGAGGCCCAGAGGCTGACGCTGTCCAGTGCCGCCGGCCGTTGGGCCGGGGCTGCCCAGCGACGCGTGCTGCGCCGCCATGATGGCTGGCTGATAAACGTCGAGTTCGGCACGTTCTCCTGCAGCGAGAGTGACGACCTGCTGGCGACGTACCTGCTGGAAAGTGGTGACGTCGAGCGCGGTCTGCGGCTGTTCCTGCAGCATGCGCTGAAGCCGGGTGATGTGTTCCTTGATGCCGGTGCCAACATCGGCCTGCATACGGTGGCCGCCGCCCACGTGGTGGGGCCGTCAGGCAGGGTCTACGCCGCCGAGGCGATGCCGCGAACCCTGCAGCACCTGCGTGCCTCGCTGAGGCTGAGTGCGGTTGAGGACCGTGTTGAAGTGCTGCCGGTGGCGTTGGGGTCCTGCGACGAGGATGGGCGTGAGTTCCATATCGGCGCGGTGGCTGGGCACAGCTCTCTGTATCCGATCGACACAGAGGTTGAAGTGCTGCGGGTCGACGTGAGGACGGTGGACGGATTGCTCGGCGGCACCCGGGTGGCACTGGCCAAGATCGACGTCGAGGGTGCCGAACTTGAGGTACTGGCGGGCATGCGTGGACTGCTGGCCGCCAACCCCGACATGGGCGTGATAGCCGAGTACGCCGTTTCGCACCTGGCGCGTGTTGGGACCAGCGAGGCGGAATGGGAGGCGTTCCGTGCCGAGCACGCCTTCGATCTTTACCGGATCGACGATCTGACTGGCGCTTGCGTGCCGCTGGCCGGCTTCTCGGCGCTGCGCGAGCATGCAAGCTCGAACGTCCTGCTGTGCCAGCCGGGGAGCTTGCTGCCCGGCGCTGTTGCTGCTGGAGGCGCTGAATGAGCAGGGTCGCCGTTGTCGGCGCAGGTGGGCACGCCAAGGTGATCATCGATCTGCTGCGTGGCGGTGGTCACGAGGTGGTTGCCTGCCTGGACGCGGGGCGCGTTGGCCAGGTCGTCAATGGCGTCCCGGTCCTGGGGGATGAGCGCGTGCAGTTGCCGCTCCTCAAGGATCAGGGTGTGGATGCGGTCTTCGTCGCCCTGGGGGACAACCGGCTGCGCCGGAAGGTAGCGGCGGCGGTCACCGCAGCCGGCCTGGAAATGATCCCCGCCGTCGGCCGCTCTGCGGTGATCTCTCCCAGTGCCCGCATCGGCCAGGGTTGCGCCATCATGGAAGGGGCAATACTGAATGCGGATGTCGTAGTTCACGATTTTGCTATAATTAATACAAATGCGTCCGTCGACCACGATTGCGTGGTTGGCGCATTCGCCCATATCGCCCCAGGCAGTACCCTCGCCGGTGGCGTGGAGGTGGGTGCCAGCGTGTTTCTCGGAGCGGGTACTCGAGTGATTCCGGGGATCAAGATCGCGGATGGCGCCACTGTCGGCGCTGGCGGCGTCGTGGTCAGGGATATCGACTCAACCGGAACGTGGGTTGGCGTGCCGGCACGGCAAATCAAGATAAAGGACTGATCAATGTTGGCCTAAAAGCGGATTCCGGTAGCAGTTCCCAGCCTGTCGGGCAACGAAAAGAAGTATGTGGGACAGTGCCTAGATTCAACGTGGATCTCTTCGGCCGGCGAATTCATTGGTCGTTTCGAGCAGAGCTTTGCTGACTTCTGCGGCGTTCGCCATGCGGTAGCGATCAACAACGGCACCACCGCCATTCATCTCGCGCTGGTGGCGTTGGGTATCGGCGAAGGCGACGAAGTGCTGATCCCGACCCTGACCTACATCGCCACGGCCAATGCGGTTGCCTACTGCAACGCCAAGCCGATCCTGGTCGACTCCGAGCCCGGCACCATGAACATGGATCCGGCCAAGCTGGAAGCCCTGATCACGCCGCGTACCAAGGCGATCATCGTGGTGCACCTGTATGGCCATCCGACCAACATGGGGCCGGTCATGGACATCGCCCGCCGCCACAATCTCAAGGTCGTGGAGGACGCGGCAGAAGCACACGGCGCCGAGTACCTGGGCACGCGCGTGGGTGGAATCGGCGATTGCGCCACTTTCAGCTTCTTTGGCAACAAGATCATCACCACCGGTGAAGGTGGCATGGTGACCACCAATGATGATGAGCTGGCGGCCCGCCTGCGCCTGTACCGCGGGCAGGGCATGGACCCGAAGCGCCGCTACTGGTTCCCGGTGGTGGGTTTCAACTACCGCATGACCAATGTTGCTGCAGCGATCGGCGTGGCCCAGATGGAGCGTATCGACGAGGCACTGCAGGTGCGCCAGCGCGTTGCCGGCTGGTATGAGGCTGCTTTTGCGCAGCACGTGGATCTGGTCGAGCGTCCGGCCGTGGCCGAGTACGCGCACCATGTCTACTGGATGTACACCGTGCTGCTGACAGGCCTGAGTGAACAGCAGCGCGATGAAGTCATGCGCCTGATGGATGCCGATGGCATCGAAACGCGCCCGGTGTTCTACCCGATGCATGTGCTGCCGCCTTACCTCGAAGACGGGGCTGCCTACCCGGTCGCCAACGACCAGGCTGCGCGTGGCATCAATCTACCGACGCACGCCGACCTCACTGAAGAGGACGTCGAGCGCGTCGTGGAAGCCCTGGTATCGGCCATCGGCCGCGTGAGCGCCTGACCTTGCGTATTGCCATCTGTTCGTCCTTTGTACCGTTCGTCAATGGTGGAGCGCGCTTCATCGTTGACTGGCTTGGAAGCCGTCTGCGCGAACATGGCCACCAGGTGGAGATCATCTACCTGCCGATGGTCGAGTCGCCGACTGAACTGCTGCAGCAGATGGCGGCCTATCGGATGATGGACCTCTCCGATTCGGTTGACCGGGTGATCACCACCCGGCCACCGGCGCACCTGATCCAGCACCCGAAGAAGGTGGCATGGTTCATTCATCATTTCCGCTTGTACTACGACATGTGGGACACGCCCTATCGCGAGTTCCCTGATGACGCCCGCCATCGCGCCCTGCGTGGCGCGCTGGTCAGGGCCGATACCACAGCACTGGCCGAGTCGCACCGGCTGTTCACCAACTCGCAGGTGGTGGCCGATCGTGTGAAGAGATACAACGGCCTGGATGCCGAAGTGCTGTATCCGCCATTGCTG
>Ga0314808_100085_pt1 | contig 11567 bp, 13 predicted proteins | sample STEome_6_FD_202335 | JGI IMG/M metagenome (GOLD analysis project Ga0314808, IMG submission 202335) | Metatranscriptome of soil surface biofilm microbial communities from soil inoculated with nitrogen-fixing consortium DG1, State College... ... | reverse complement strand
CTGCGATGGCGGCGGTTGGAGAGCTGGAGCGCATCCTGCCCAAGGCAGCGCCTGCATTGCTCGCTGTGGGACGGGTCGGCCTATATGCCGCGATGGCGTTACTGGCCGCCGGGGTTGCCGCTGCGCTTTACCGCTTCGGCCCCTCGCGCGAGGATGCGCGATGGCAGTGGTTGACGCCTGGATCGATCTTCACCGCAATTGTCTGGTTGCTGCTCGCGACGGGTTTCAGCTTCTACGTGACGCGGCTGACCGATTACAGCGCCACCTACGGATCGATCGCGGCAATCGTCATGCTGCTCACCTGGATGTACCTGTCCGCCTATGCCTTCCTGTTCGGGGCGGAGCTCAATGCTGAATTGGAGCATCAGACGACGGTGGACAGCACTACGGCCACGCGCAGCCGCTCGGCGAACGGGGCGCGTGGGTCGCGGACCATGTCGCGGGCGTGAAAGACGCGGGTTTGTCGGACAAAGGGCCAAGCCTTGCCGAGGCCGGCCCGCCGCCTCCCGACGACGATCAGTCAGTGTCAGGCCGCGGGGAGTAGCCGCTGCTCGCCAGCAGGCCGCTAGAGCGGCTTGGCTGCAGTCGCGAAGTAGCACTGGACCCTGAACCGCTTAATTTTGCGCACTTTCCCCCCGTTCGTCAGCGAATAATCGACGCTAGAGAACAAGAGCGCTGACGATTGGCTAATTGTCCGCTCCAACGGCCGATGAAAAAACTTTTCCGGACCGAAAGTCGGAATCAAGCCCCACACTTATTAAGCTTCATCTTAAGAGTATAAAAAAGGTATCGTTACCAATTATGCGTGCCAAGAACATAATGCGCCTAATCGATAATGCTAACATCTTTAAAAGAATAAAAGCAGTGGAGATTTGCCTAGACCACGTAATAGAGCTCAGACAATATGTTTCGCTTCTGAATTTGAAGGGAGAATGTCTGTCAGTTCCTCCAAAGCGGCTGCAAGTTCGAGTCGCGGGAGCATATAAAGAAAGGTTTTTTACTTCTGGTCAAAACATGATCGGGGATATCGAGGACTTGTTGTCGGGCAGCGGCGAAAGCCTGTCTAAATTCGATAATATTCTTGATTTCGGATGCGGCTGTGGGCGGCTGACAATCCCCCTTGGTTTTATGGTGCCTCCGGGAAAAATCTACGGCACGGATATCGACAAGCACGCAATTCATTGGATGAATAGTCATTATCCTGCTTTCCAGGACATCGACGTAAATGGCGCTAAGCCGCCGCTAAAATATCCCGACGGCAAGTTTGATTTCATTTACGGCATCAGCGTTTTCACGCATCTGCCGGAAAAGATGCAGAATGCCTGGCTGGCGGAATTATCCCGAGTTTTGAAACCGGGTGGGCACGCTCTATTCACGACCCACGGGGAAAAGCACTACAGCCAGTTGCCTTCCGCAGCACTACGCGAACTTACAGAGCGCGGCTTTTATTTTTCCGTTGGCTCCAGGACGGATGGGCTCCCGAAATTCTACCAGACCAGCTACCAAACACATGAATATATTAAACGCCGATGGTCGAAGTATTTTGACGTGATAGCCATTCGAAAGGAAGGCATCGGCAAGAACCAAGATGCCGTTCTGGTCAGAAAGCGACCATGAGTCGAAAGTTCCCAATTCCAGGCTTCGCCAATGCGATGGGCGGAGCCGGAAAGGATCGATCAGGCCGCGGGCAGTAGCCGCTGCTCGCCAGCCAGTCGGATAAGCGCCGCCTGCAGCTTCTCGAACGCGCGGACCTCGATCTGCCGGATGCGCTCGCGGCTGACTCCATAGACCTGGCTTAGATCCTCGAGCGTCTTCGGCTCGTCGATCAGGCGCCGCTCCGTCAGGATGTGCTTCTCCCGGTCGTTCAGGCTGTCCATCGCCTCGACCAGCAACTCGTGCCGGACCTGGCGCTCCTCATCGTCGGCCAGGATTTCATCCTGAAGCGGACCATTGTCGACCAGGAAGTCCTGCCACTGGCCCTCGCCATCGGTGTCGCGGAGCGGTGCATTAAGGCTGGTATCGCCGCCCATGCCCATGCGGCGGTTCATGGAGACGACTTCTTCCTCGGTCACTCCAAGATCGGTCGCAATCTTGGTGACGGCTTCGGGCTTCAGGTCGCCTTCCTCGAACGCGTCGATCTGGTTCTTCATCCTGCGAAGGTTGAAGAACAGCTTCTTCTGCGCCGCGGTGGTGCCAATTTTGACGAGGCTCCACGAGCGCAGGATGAATTCCTGGATCGAGGCGCGGATCCACCACATGGCATAGGTGGCGAGGCGGAACCCCCGGTCGGGCTCGAACTTCTTCACGCCCTGCATCAGTCCGATATTGCCTTCGCTGATCAACTCGCTGACCGGCAGGCCGTAGCCGCGATATCCCATGGCGATCTTGGCCACGAGGCGGAGGTGAGAGTTCACAAGGCGCGCGGCCGCGTCGGTGTCGCCATGTTCGCGCCACCGCTTGGCAAGCATATATTCTTCCTCCGGAGCGAGGATCGGAAACTTCTTGATCTCGCTGAGGTAGCGGTTGAGCCCTGCTTCGCCGCCAGAGGCGGGAATTGACACAACGCCGGTCGCATTAGCCATCTATCGTTCACTCCCTCAGCCAGGGGGGACGCCCCATAGCCATATAATTCCTATACACCAAGTGCGGTGAACAGTTCCTGCATGTCCGACGGAAGGGCACTGTCAAACGACAAACGACCCTTTGTCACCGGATGAATGAACCCCAAGTGCGCAGCGTGAAGCGCCTGCCGCTTGAAGTCCAATTGATTAAGCAACTTTCTGTGAGCGGTTTTTCCGCGCCCGTAGACCGGATCGCCGACCAAAGGATGGCCGATCGATGCCATGTGGACGCGGACCTGGTGGGTTCGCCCGGTTTCCAGCCGGCATTCGACCAGCGCGGCGTCGTTGAGCAGCTCCAACCGCTTCCAGTGGGTGACGGCCCGCTTTCCCTTGCCCGCGGAAACGATCGCAATTTTCTTGCGGTTCTGCGGCGACCGGGCGAGCGGCGCGTCCACCGAGCCTTCCGCCTGACGGGGAACCCCTGACACGATCGCTAAATAGCGGCGGTCGATCGAATGGTCCGCAAACTGTTTGGCCAGCCCCTCATGCGCCTTGTCATGCTTGGCGATGACCAGAAGCCCCGACGTGTCCTTATCGATGCGATGAACGATCCCGGGCCGCGCCACGCCGCCGATCCCGCTCAGCGAACCGCCGCAATGATGAAGCAGCGCGTTGACCAGAGTTCCGTCGCGGTTTCCCGCCGCCGGATGGACAACCAACCCGGCCGGCTTGTCGACCACCAGCAGATGCTCGTCCTCATATACGATCGGCAGCGGGATTTCCTGCGGCTCGTTATGGGCGGGCTCCGGTGCCGGGATCGCCAAGGTGAAACGCTCGTCGCCCTTCACCTTGATCGCCGGATCGCGAACCGCTTTGCCGTCGCGGGTCAGTGCGCCGGACTTGGTCAGCACCTTCAAACGTTCGCGCGAAAGGCTTGGGACAGTGGCGGCAAGTGCGCGATCGAGCCGCCAGCCCGCATGGCTGGCGTCGAGCGCTAATTCGACTTCACTATACCCCCCGGTCATTGATCTCGATTTGGGAATGGCGTCCTACACTTTCAATGGGTTCAAATGCTTGCCTCAGGTTAAACTCCCGCTATGCCAATGCCCATGAATTCAGTCGAACTTGCCAGCCTTCTCTGTTCGCGACTTTGCCACGATCTCCTGTCGCCGGTCGGAGCGCTCAACAACGGAATCGAATTGCTCGCGGACGAGCAGGACCCGGACATGCGCGAGCGCTGCCTGGAATTGCTCGCGGAAAGCGCCCGGGCGACCGCGAACAAGCTGAAATTCTTTCGCCTCGCATTCGGCGCTGGCGGAGGGTTTGGCGACGAAATCGATACGAGGGAAGCCAAGGCCGCGCTTGAGGGACTTTACGGAGCCGACAAGCAGACCGAGCTTGGCTGGATGGTGGCCGACGACAAGCTGCCCAAGGGCGCGGTCAAGTTGCTCCTGAACCTGGCGATGATTGCTGGCGACGCGTTGGTTCGCGGCGGGCGGCTCGATGTCGGGGCCGAACGCCGCAGTGGATCGCTGGAAATGGTGATCCGGGCCGAGGGGCCGCGCATCCTGCTCGATCCAAAGCTCCGCGAAACGATTGCACAAGGCCATTCGGGCGGCGAGGTTGAGCCACGCGCGGCGGGCGCATGGCTGGCGCGTACGCTGGCGAATGAGGCCGGCGGCTCGATCCAGCTTAGCGATCCGGCCGAACCCGCATTGCTGATCGGCGTCACCCTGCCAATTTGAAGACCCCGACAGGGATAACGGCACGTTAACACCTTGGCGGCATAGAGGACCCAAGCAATTTTATTTGGGTAGGGCCTCGCCGCCGATGGATGACCTCATTGCCGATTTCGTGGCCGAGTGCCGGGAAATGCTTGAATCGCTGGGCGGCGAGATCGTTGCCTGGGAAGCTAATCCCGATGACAGGGCCCGCCTCGACAGCATTTTCCGCTTTGTTCACACGGTGAAGGGCAATTGCGGATTCTTCGACTTTCCACGACTCGAGGCATTGAGCCATGCCGCCGAGGATGCGCTTGCGGATTGCCGTTCCGGACGCAGGGTCCCGGACGGTGCGCTCGTCAGTGCGGTTCTCGCCATCATCGATCGGATCGGCGAAATGATTTCGGCGATCGATGCTGGAGAAGAGCTTCCTTCCGGCAGCGACAGCGCCTTGATCGATGCGCTGGCCCCGGGGGCAGAGGGTCCGGCGACACCGGTGGCTGCAACCGTCGTTGCCGACAATAACACCAAGGGCAACAACTCCACGCCGCGGACAATCCGGCTTTCGGTCGAACTACTGGACCGCGTCATGTCTGGCGTTTCCGACATGGTGCTGGCCCGCAACGAACTGGCTCGCCGTCTCCGCGAGGCGCCGGGCGAAGTTGAAGTAGGGGGAGCGTTCGAGCGCCTGTCGGGAATCATCGCGGAAATGCGCGATGCGATCACCCGGACGCGCATGCAGCGGATCGAAAACCTGTTCGTCGCGCTGCCTCGCATGGTTCGCGACCTCTCGTCGGAACTCGGCAAGCAGGTACTGGTCGATATCGACGGCGGCGACGTCGAGTTGGATCGCGAGATGATCGAGATGATCCGTGATCCGCTTACCCACATCATCCGCAATGCGGTCGACCACGGGATCGAGGCTCCGGCCGACCGTTTGAAGTCCGGCAAGCGCGAGATTGGGTTGCTGTCGGTTTCGGCGCGCCAGTCGGGCAACCAGATCCTGATTGAGATCGCTGACGACGGCAAAGGCATCGACGGTTCCAAGCTGGTCGAGAAGGCGCTGGCGAACGGCGTCATCGAGCGTGACGTCGCGCAGCGCATGTCGAAGGGCGAGCAACTCGCCTTGATCTTCGAGGCGGGCTTGTCGACCGCCAAGGAAGTCACCGCCATCTCCGGCCGCGGTGTCGGAATGGACGTCGTCCGTTCCAATGTTGAACGGATCGGCGGCGTCGTCGAAGTCGATTCGGTACCCGGCAAGGGAACGCGGATGACGCTCCGCGTTCCGCTGACCCTGACCATCATTCCGGCGCTGACCGTCTCGATCGGCAAGCAGCATTTTGCCATTCCGCGCTCGGCGATCGAGGAAATCGTCCGCGCTAATGGCGCCAGCGTCACGCTGGAAACGATCGGCGGGGCAGGGGTCGCGACCATTCGCGGCCGCCGGGTGCCTGAAGTCGCGCTGGCCGACGTGCTGGGCCTTCCCAACACGATGAAGGACGAAGATCGTACGCTGGTCGTGCTTCGGCCGTCCGGCGGCGACGTCTATGCCCTCGCGGTCGACCGCATCCACGATCACGAAGAGCTGGTCGTGAAGCCGGCCGCGCCTGCCGTAATGGCCACCGGGCTTTATGCCGGAACCACCCTTGCCGACGACGGAAGCCCGATTCTGCTGTTCGACCCGGCGGGTCTCGCTCAGGTCGGCGGTGTGCGTCTCGAAACATTGGAGCGCGGCGCGCGCGCAGTTGAAGCACCGATTGCCGTCAATTCGAACGAGATCCCGGTCCTGCTGTTCCGCGGCCTCGATGGCGCACGGCGCGCGCTTCGCCTCGGCGTCGTCGACCGCATCGAAGAAGTCGATGCGAAGGAAGCCATCCGCCGCAGCGCCGGGCAGCTTCGCGTGCAGCTGGGCGAGGCGATCTTGCCGCTAGCGGGGGTCGACCATCCGGACGACCTCGAAGGCAAGGTCCGCGTCTTCCGCCTCAACGATGGAAGCCATGAAATCGGCTATGCATTCCGCGAGGTGATCGACCTCAGGAGCCTCGATCGCGACGTCATTCCAGCCGACGCGCCCGGCGATGTCGGCGGCGTTACCCTGATCGATGGCGAACCTGCCGAACTAATCGACGCTCACTGGATCTTCGCCGAAAACCTCGGCGTGGCCGCAACGCGTCCCGCGGCGCAACCGGTCTGCCGCCTGCCGGAAAACGATGCATGGATGCAGAACATGCTGCGTCCCATCGTTGAAGCGGCCGGCTATCTCGTCATCGGCGAGAAGGATGAAATTAGCGCGGACGTCACGATCGTTTCGCAGGACCGCGTCGTCGCGCCGGAAGAAGGCGGGCGGGTGCTTCGCCTGGCCACCGATCCCGACGCCGCGGACGGCCTGGACAGCGTCTATCGATATGACCGTACCGGCCTTTTGATCGCGCTCAAGGCTGCAACCGCGGGGAGGCGCTGATGAACGAACTGCTGCTTATCGTATCGATCGCCGGAAGCCGGGTAGCGATGCCCGCCGCGGCGGTTGAGAGCGTGGTGGAACTGGATACGCTTATCCCGGTACCGCGGGCGCCGGCCCATCTGGCCGGCCTCTCCGCGCTTCGGAGCCGTGTGCTGACCGTTATCGATTGCCAGCGTTCGCTGGAGCTCGGTTCGACCGACCTCAATGACGGAAACCTTCACGAAGCCGCGGTCGTAGAGCTGGATGGCCATAATTATGCGCTCACCGTCGACGCGGTCGAAGATGTCGTCGAGGCGCTTTCCGAACCCGCTGCGATCCGCGCTGCGATGGGTGACGGTTGGGAGCGCGTCTCCCTCGGAATGGTGGAAACCGAAGAGGGACCACTCCTCCTGGTTGACGTTGCCGCCTTAATTTCTGGGCCGGGCGCTGAATCGCGCGCGGCTTAAGATGTTCGTTACCCTTATCGCTTAGATAACTGGTCAAACGCACGGGAAGACTTATGAAAACCTGCCTCATCGTCGACGACAGCAAGGTGATCCGCAAGGTTGCGCGGCATATCCTCGAAACTCTGGAGTTCCAGGTCGAGGAAGCCGGCGACGGCCGCGAAGCGCTCGATCGCTGCGAGGCCAAAATGCCGGATGTCGTCCTGCTCGACTGGAACATGCCCGTGATGAGCGGAATGGAGTTTCTGAAGCTCCTTCGCCAGCGCGGCCATTCCGACCAGCCCAAGGTCGTCTTCTGCACGACCGAAAACGACATGGCGCACATCCGCGCCGCGCTTGAAGCTGGCGCTGACGAATATGTGATGAAGCCGTTCGATCGGGAAACGCTTCACATCAAGCTGCAACTCGTCGGCGTAGCCTGAGGCTCCCATGAGCGGCGCGCTCGCCACCTCCCGGGCCGGCCATCGGGCGGGCCCCGACCGAGAATCGCGACGGCCGATCAAGCTGATGATCGTCGACGATTCGATGGTCGCTCGCGCCGTTCTCAGCCGGATGATCGACGCGGACGGCAATTTCGAAATCGCTGGAATTGCGGGGACCGCAGAGGACGCGATCGAGGCGCTCGGCCAGGTGATGGTCGACATCGTTCTCCTAGACCTCGAAATGCCTGGCGTTGGCGGCCTGAAAGCGCTTCCCCGCATACTGGAGGCGGCAAAAGGCGCGAAGGTGCTAATCGTTTCGTCGCTCGCCGAGGAAGGAGCGGAGGAAACCGTCGCCGCCCTGGCGCTCGGCGCAGCGGACACACTGCCCAAGCCCGGCACGGGCCGCTTCAACGGCCGCTTTTCCGAAGTGCTGCTGGGCAAGCTGCGCGGACTTGGATATGCTGACCGCAGCTCGGTTCGGCCCATTCGGCCGGGCCACTATTCACAAGTCGTCCGCCCGCAAAGCGATCAGCCTTTGAAACTCGTCGCAATCGGCGCTTCGACCGGGGGAATTCACGCGCTCGGCGCATTCTTTGCCGCGCTTCCCGACCGTATCGGCGTACCGATCCTCGTGACCCAACATTTGCCGCCGGCTTTCATGACCGTCTTTGCGCGCCAGCTGTCGGTCGCCGCCGGGCGTGAGGCGGTTGTCGCCGAAGACGGGACACAGCTTCTGCCCGACCGGATCATCATAGCCCCCGGCGAGGCGCACCTGCTGGTCGACGAGGTCAATGGCCGGCTCATCGCGCGCCTGCTCAAGACCAAGGCCTCGAGCGGCTGCATGCCTTCCGTAGATCCAATGCTGGCCTCGGCCGGTGCGGTTTTGGGCGGCGGAGCGCTCGGCATCATCCTGACGGGTATGGGCCGGGATGGAGCGGAGGGCGCGCGCAAGCTGGTCGAAGCCGGTGGCTCCGTAATGGCGCAGGACGAATCCACGTCAGCCGTCTGGGGCATGCCGCGGGCCATTGCGGAAACGGGCCTTGCCTGTGCAGTGCTGTCGCCGGATAAGCTGGCTCGTCGAGTTGCGTCTCGTGCCGAGGAGGGCCCGTGCAAGTAAGCGACAGCAGCAGTCGAATTCTTGCTGGCCTCCTCGAAGCTCGAACCGGGCAGCAGCTGACGATGAGCCGCCGCTGGCGCATCGAAACGGCGCTTGCCGCTTTGCTTCGCGAGCGGGGCATTCCCAGCCTCGATGAGCTGATCACCATCCTCGTGATGGGGCGGGAGCCGAGCCTCGCGACCCAGGTCGTGGAAGCGCTGCTCAATAACGAGACCTACTTCTTCCGCGATCGCGCGCCCTTCGACCTGCTGGCCCGGGCCGCCTTGCCAAAGCTGATCCAGCGTCGCGCCGCGACCAAGCGCCTGACCATTTGGTCGGCTGGCTGCTCGACCGGGCAGGAAGCTTATTCGCTGGCCATGCTATTTGCCGAAGATCCGGTCAAATGGGCCGGCTGGACCATCGACATATTGGGCACGGACGTCAGCGAAACGGTCGTGCGGCGCGCCCGGGAAGGCCACTACAGCCAGTTCGAGGTCCAGCGCGGCCTCGGCATCACCCAGATGATCCGCTGGTTCGAGGAAACCGACAATGGCTGGCGCGCGGTCGAACCGCTCCGTCGCATGGTTCGCTTCCAGGTCCAGAACTTGCTCGAGCAGCCTCCGCATCCGGGGAAATTCGACATCATCCTCTGCCGCAACGTGCTGCTCTACCTGAACCAGGAACGTCGCGGCCTGGTGTTCGATCGGATTGCCGATGCAATGGCCCCGGACGGCTGGCTGATGCTCGGCGCGGGCGAAACCGTGATCGGCCAGACCCGCCGCTTCGAAGCGGACGCCGAGGCGAGGGGCCTCTACCGCCGGACCGGCACGGAATTGCCGCAAATGGCGGTTGGGGCTTGACCTGAGGTCAAATCCCATGCGCCATGCGCGCCATGGACGTGACCAGCTGCCCATCGCCGAATTTCGACGAGCGACAGCTGCCCGTATCCATGATCGTCCTGCACTATACCGGAATGCCGGATGCCGAGGGCGCGCTTAATCGCCTGAGGTCGCCGGACGCGAAGGTTTCCGCCCATTACCTAGTCGACGAGGCGGGCGAGGTCTTCCAACTGGTCGACGAGGAAAAGCGTGCCTGGCATAGCGGGCGCAGCTATTGGCGCGGCATCACCGATGTGAATTCGGCCAGCGTCGGAATCGAGATCGTCAATCCCGGTCATGAATTCGGCTACCGGCCGTTTCCGGACGAGCAGATCGCTTCCGTCATTCCTCTGGTCGCCGACATCAAGGAACGTCACGGGATCGGCCGCGGCAACGTCGTCGGGCACAGCGACGTCGCACCGGCGCGCAAGGAGGATCCGGGCGAGCTGTTTCCTTGGTGGGAACTTGCCAAGCGGCGGCTGGCGCTGCCCAGCCCGTCGCGGGACCTAATGGACCCTTATTGGACGGACGCCGGCTTCCTGCTGGCGCTGGAGCGCTTCGGCTATGAAGTGACCGACACGCAGAAGGCGGTCATCGCCTTCCAGCGTCGCTTCCGGCCCGACCTCATCGACGGCATCATCGACGGCGAATGCCGGGCGAAACTGCTCGCGCTCCTGCTGCCGCGCCCGCAGTAGGTCGCGGCGCAACATGATGGGGGCATGCGCGGGTAACGACGCGGCTGCCTGCTTTCGATCTATTGCCGTCATGAGCGATGCAATGCGCCTATTCTGATTAGGGCATCTGGGCGCCGTGTGATAAATGGCTGCATCGCACCCTCTTCCTGTAGGCATTGTGCGACTGAGAGACCAATGCGCTCCCGCTTACAATAAGGGAGCCGATTGGAATTATGACCAGTAACGACAACCATGTGGACGAGATAGAACTCGCCCGTCTTGGCATCAGGCGGGTGCAGGCCGAAATCTTCCTGTGGGGCGAATATCGCTACAGCAATCTCCGCGACGCGATTGCCGCGGCAAGGCGCGGAGAAATGAAATGAGCCGGGCCCTTTTCTTGTCCCTGGATGAAGCGGACGTGGTTTCGAAGTGCGCGGCGGCCAAGGTGGGCATTTCGGCCATCGAACGGCTACCCAAGGCTGGCGTCCGCCTGGTGTGCATGAGCGTTCACGGGGCCGAGGTCATGCGTGCGAAGTTGAAGTCGCACTTGATCGACGACGCTACCGAACGCTTCAAGATCAGGCCTGCGAGCCCGCTCTGGTGAGCGGCGGCAACCGGGCGAACCCTTAGCCTAGGGCCTTGGCTACTGCCGCTGACGCGATTGGGTCGGGCGCGGATATTGAGGACCTGTCCGGCAGGCGTACCTGCCGACAATCACCCGCGGCTACCACCGGTTTTGATTTGACTGATTTAAGCATCGTCATTCGCCGATAGGGCGGCCGACTTCTGTTCGTTCTGCAGTCGGCCCTCCTGAGCACGAGCTGCCTTTTGAGCCAGGCCCGACCAGGCCGCCTCAGACCGGCGGCAACGCTCCCTGACATGAGAGAGCGTTGCCTCGTCCGCCTCGTCGCGCGCTTGCTGCGCGCGATCGAGGTAGAACTGCAGCGAATTGGAAATAGCCACGCCGGATGCCGCTTAACGTGCTTCCGGCGACGTCTGCTCTTCGAGCTTCAGGTTTGCAGCGCTCATCTTACCAGGCCGATCCTGCGCCAGATCATATGATAGCCGCTGTCCCTGGCTCAGCGTGCGCATGCCGGCGCGTTCGACCGCGCTGATATGAACGAACGCGTCCTGACTGCCGTCTTCCGGCTGGATGAAACCAAAGCCCTTGGTGTCGTTAAAAAATTTTACGGTGCCGATTGGCATTTCAATAATCCTTCTAGTGGGAATCCGGACATCGGATTCCGAAAGCTAAGAGCAGCGGATAGAAGGAGAGAGGAGCCGCAAAGCGCCAAAAACCGTCGATTTGCG
>Ga0314808_100079_pt1 | contig 11873 bp, 9 predicted proteins | sample STEome_6_FD_202335 | JGI IMG/M metagenome (GOLD analysis project Ga0314808, IMG submission 202335) | Metatranscriptome of soil surface biofilm microbial communities from soil inoculated with nitrogen-fixing consortium DG1, State College... ... | reverse complement strand
TTGCCAAGGCGGCCGCGACGCGCGCTCTCGCCGAGGCGGCAGGGCCGCCGGTTGACGCACCGGGGGTGGATACTCCCCCCGACCATCCGATGGCCCGGCTGCTGGCGGCCGGCAGCCACCCCGATTTCCGGCTGCTGGAGCGCTTGGAACGGCCGACCGGCGGTCTCGCCCGCAATATCAGCGTCGACCAGGTGCGTTCGCTCGGCGATTTGCTGGCGGTAACGCCTTCGATGAGCCCGTGGCGCGCGATCGTCATCGACGCTGCGGACGACCTCGAGGCTTCGGCGGCCAATGCGCTATTGAAAATGCTGGAGGAGCCGCCAGCCAATACAATATTCTTCCTGGTCAGCCACGCACCGGGCCGACTGCTTCCGACGATCCGTTCTCGATGCCGCCGTCTGGACTTTGCAAGGATGAGCGATGACGCCATGACGTCACTGCTAAATCGTTCACTACCCGAGACAAGTTCGGCGGACATTGCACGATTGGTGGAGTTCGCCAACGGATCGGTCGGGCGGGCGCTGGCGATTGCCGAGCTGGACCTAGCGCCATTGGAAAGCGAAGCGCTGGCGATCCTCCGCCAGGGCGACGCCGATAATATGCGGCGATCAAAGCTCGCTTCCGCGCTGGGGACCAAGGGCGCCGCCGAGCGCTATGCGGCTTTCCTGGCACTGGTGCCGGGGTTGGTCGCGTCCGAGGCGACCGTGCTGACTGGGGAAGCCAGAGGCAGGGCGCTCGATGCCTATGCCAAGGTGCGGGAGACGGCGGCGCTGGCGCCGCGCCTGTCTCTCGATCCAGCAGCGACGGTCTTCCAGATCGGCACCATCCTCGCGTCGGTTGCCTTGAAGGACTAGGGCAGGGCGGCTAGGGGCATCGGCAATGTCCGAGCCTTTCTACATCACCACCGCGATCAGCTACCCCAACGGAAGGCCGCATATCGGCCACGCCTATGAGGCGATCGCCGCTGACGCCATGGCCCGCTTTCGCCGAGCGCAGGGGCGTGACGTACGCCTCATCACCGGTACGGACGAGCATGGGCTCAAGATGGTTCAGACGGCCCGCGCGCAGGGCCGCGATACGCTTGAGTTTGCGGACGAAATGTCCGGATATTTCCGAGACATGTGTCACGGTCTGAATATCTCATATGACGCCTTCGTGCGCACAACCGAGCCGCGTCATTACGAGGCGAGCCAGAAGATCTGGGCGGCGATGGAGGCCAACGGCGATCTATATCTCGACCGCTACGAAGGCTGGTACTCGGTTCGCGACGAGGCTTTCTACGACGAAAGCGAGCTGATCGAGGGCGAGGGCGACGAGAAATTGTCGCCGCAGGGGACGCCGGTCGACTGGACGGTGGAGGAGACATGGTTTTTCCGCCTGTCCAACTATCAGGACAAGCTGTTGCAGCTCTACCGCGACCATCCGGAGTTCATTCGCCCGGAAAGCCGCCGCAACGAGGTGGTCCGCTTCGTAGAGGGCGGGCTCAAGGATTTGAGCGTGTCGCGCACGAGCTTCGACTGGGGCGTTCCGGTCCCGAATTCGCCGGGACACGTCATGTATGTCTGGGTCGACGCATTGACCACCTACATGACCGGCGTTGGCTTTGCCGATGACGAGACAAGCTACGACCGCTTTTGGCCGGCGGATGTCCACCTGATTGGGAAAGACATCGTCCGCTTTCACGCGGTCTATTGGCCAGCCTTCCTCATGTCGGCGGGTTTGAAGCTTCCGAAGCAGGTGTTCGGCCATGGCTTCCTGTTGGCGCGCGGCGAGAAAATGTCCAAGTCGCTGGGCAATGTGGTCGACCCGATGGAGCTCTCCGAGCGCTATGGCGTCGACGCCCTGCGCTATTTCCTGCTGCGCGAGGTCAGCTTCGGCCAGGACGGAAGCTACAGCAACGAGGCGATCGTCAACCGGGTGAACAGCGAGCTGGCCAACAGCTTCGGCAACCTCGCCCAGCGCAGCCTGTCGATGATCTTCAAGAATTTGGGCGGCGTCATCCCCGCGGCAGGTGAGGCCAGCGAGGACCAGCAGCTGTTGGCCCAGGTCGATGAGGCCTGCACCGTCCTGGAGCGCGAGTTCGATCAGTTTGCATTCGCGACCGGGCTCGAGGCGTGGATGGCGGCCGTGTTCGCCTGCAACGCCTACATCGACGCGGCGGCGCCCTGGGCGCTCAAGAAGAGCGATCCGGAGCGGATGGCGGCGGTGCTTGGCACGCTGGTCGTTGCAGTTCGGAAACTGGCAGTTGCCGTCCAGCCGATCGTTCCGGCATCAGCGGAAAAGCTGATCGCCCTGATCGATAGTGGCGAGGGCGGTGCTTCGATCGAGCAGCCGACGCCGATTTTCCCGCGCCTGGAGCTGGCGGAGAATGAGGAAGAAGCGGCGTGACGCTGATCGATAGCCATTGCCACCTCAACTATGCCGGGCTCGCCGAGCGGCAGGACGAGGTGCTGGCCAATGCCCGGCAGCGCGGAATTGGCGGATTTCTCAATATTTCGACCCGCCAGAAGGAGTGGAACGACGTCGTCGGCGTTGCAGAGCGCAATCCGGACGTCTGGGCGACCGTCGGCGTGCACCCGCATGAGGCCGATGCGCATCCGGACCTGGGCGCGGCGGCACTGGTCGAAGCGGCGGCGCACCCTCGCGTGGTTGCGATCGGTGAGTGCGGCCTCGATTATTTCTACGACAAGTCGGACCGCGCGGCGCAGCGCGAGCGCTTCCAGGCGCATATCGAGGCAGCGCGGGAAGCAGGACTGCCGCTGGTGGTGCACACCCGCGATGCTGAGGACGATACGGCCGCAATGCTGACCCGTGAAGTCGGGAAAGGCGGCGTCTCCGGCGTACTGCACTGCTTCACGGGGAGCGCAGAGCTGGCGAGGAAGGGGCTGGACCTCGGCTTCTATGTCTCCATCTCGGGCATCGTGACGTTCAAAAATGCTCGGGACCTTCAGGATACGGCGCGGACGATCCCGCTGGACCGGCTGCTGGTCGAGACGGATTCGCCCTTCCTCGCTCCGGTGCCGCATCGCGGTCAGACCTGCGAACCGGCATTTGTGGCCGATACAGCTGCGTTCCTGGCGGAATTGCGCGGGGAACCGCTTGAGGTCCTGGCCGAGGCCACGACCGCCAACTTCTTCAAACTGTTCGATAAAGCCGAGGCGTGAAAATCCGCGTCCTGGGTTGCGGGACGTCAACCGGGGTTCCGCGGATCGGCAACGACTGGGGCGATTGCGACCCCAATGAGCCCAAGAACCGGCGAACCCGTTCCTCGCTATTGATCGAGAGCGGTGGCGAGACTCTGCTGGTGGATTGCGGGCCGGACCTTCGAGAGCAGCTGCTGGCCGCCGGGACAGCCGGCATCGATCGGGTGATCGTAACGCATGACCATGCGGATCACTGCCACGGGATCGACGATCTTCGACAACTGGCCCAGCTTAGAGCACGCGAAGTGCCTCTCCATGCGCGCCCCAAGACGTTGGAACAGCTTCACAGGCGCTTCAAATATCTATTTGAAGGAGTTACGCTTTATCAGCCGGTAGTCGTGCCAGTTGAGATCGACGAGATGGAACGGTTAGGGGATGCGACCCTGACCTTTGTCGACCAACCCCACGGCGGTATCACGTCGCTCGGCATCAAGGCGGACGAGGGACTCGCGTCTTTTGGATATGCCATTGATTTTCATGATTTTACGCCCGAAATGAAGGCACATTATGACCGTGTCGACCTGTGGATCTGCGATTGCCTGCGCCGGACGCCGCATCCGACCCACGCGCATTTGGATGCGGTGCTTGGCTGGGCGCGTGAGCTGAAGGTGGGCCAATTGCTGCTGACGCATCTCGACAATTCAATGGATTATGCGACGTTGATTGCCGAATTGCCCGATTGGGCGGAGCCGGCCTTTGACGGCCAGGAGATCTTGCTGTGACCAACGATTGGATGCTGGGCAGCCTGTACCTGTTGATGGCGCTGATGCTGGTAGCCGGATCGCTGATCGCCAGGAGGGAGCGCTTCGCCAAGCTGGCGACCTTCGCATTGGCCTGGATCGCCATCTTTGGAGCGGGCTTCGTGCTGTTCACCTTCAGGGACGACCTTGGCTATGTCGCGCAGCGGCTTCGGGCAGAGGCAAGCGGTGTACCGGTGGTCGAAGGCCAGCAGATTCGCATTCCGATGGCGATCGACGGTCATTTCTGGGTCGAGGCATCGCTGAATGGCGTTCCGGTGAAGTTCCTGGTCGATAGCGGCGCGACCATGACGACGATCGGCCGCGCTACGGCGGAGTCTGCCGGAGTGGCGGTCAGCGCCAATCGTACGCAGGTCGTGCGGACAGGCAACGGAATGCTGCGCGTTTCGACAGGACGGGCAGACACGCTGGCAATCGGACCGATTGAGCGGAGTTCCGTTGGGCTGCATGTCACGGAGAACGAGGATCTGAATGTCCTCGGCATGAATTATCTGTCGACGATGAACCGCTGGGGGGTCGAAGGCCGGTGGCTGATCCTCGAAAGCTGATTGATGAGCCGAGGGGGCCTTGTGCCTCCGCATGCGTATCTCAGACTTTACATAATATATATTATCATACTCAAAATCGAGGCGGGCAAGGGTCAATTCGGGGCCCCCTCACGACCTGATGGAGCGCTAAATGGGCCTCGACCGCCTCGACAACATCATGAAGCGGCTGCGCGATCGGGAAACCGGTTGCGAATGGGACAGCGTGCAAACGTTTGAAACGATTGCGCCCTACACGATCGAGGAAGCCTATGAGGTCGCCGACGCGATCCACCGCGGCGATATGGATGCGCTCGTCGACGAGCTTGGCGATCTGCAGCTCCAGGTCGTGTTCCATGCCCGAATGGCCGAAGAAGCCGGGCATTTCACCCTGTCGGACGTGCTCCAGCGTATTTCCGACAAGCTGGAACGTCGCCATCCCCACATCTTCGGTGATGCCGAGCAAGGCGGTCATCACCTTTGGGAGGTGATCAAGGCCGAAGAGCGAGCCAAATTGGACGACAAAAGCGCCCTTGCCGGTGTGGCGCAGGCGCTTCCTGCGCTAGAACGCGCGGCCAAGCTGCAGAGGCGTGCGGCAAGGACCGGGTTCGACTGGCCGGACATCGAGGGCCCCAAGGCCAAGATCCGCGAAGAGCTGGACGAGATTGCGGCGGCTTCCCCGGACGAGCTGGAGGAAGAGGTTGGCGACTTGCTATTCGCCGCAGTGAACTTCGCACGGTTTCTGAAGATCGAGCCGGAAGAGGCGCTGCGCAAGGCAAACCGAAAGTTCGAGAAGCGCTTCCGCGCAATCGAACAAGCGCCCGGCTTCGCCGACATGAGCCTCGACGAAATGGAAGAGCTTTGGGTTGCGGCGAAGAAAGCGCCGGCCGAGGCCTAAAGCCGCTCGAACCTCGCCCAATTCTCGGCACTGAGCTTCACCGCCAGGTGCAACTGATCACCCTCGGCATGCTGTTCGATGACGTCACCGCGGGCGTGAAGCCAGGCGATGCGGGGTCCGTCGCCTGCGTTCAGGCGTACAAGATGGGTCTGCGATCCCGAATGAAGCTGGTTGGCGATCGCTTCCCGGAGGTCGTCGACCCCTTCCCCGGTCAAGGCGGAGAGGGCGATGACGTCATCCCGTCGCGCAACGTCGCCGACGAGCTCCTTTCGTTGGTCAGGAGGCAGGAGGTCGAGCTTGTTCCAGACCTCAAAGCGTGGGGGAGATCCCTCCTCCGCCAGACCAAGCGTTGCGAGAACTGCTTCGACATCGGCAGCCTGTGCGTCGCTGTCCGGATGGGCGATATCGCGGACATGCAGAATGAGGTCGGCGGCCGCCACCTCCTCCAGCGTGGCGCGAAAGGCGGCAACCAGTTCGGTCGGGAGATTCGAGACGAATCCCACTGTGTCGGACAGGATCGCTCGGTCGAATCCCGGGATTTTCATTTGGCGCATGGTCGGATCGAGCGTTGCGAACAGCAAGTCCTCGGCCATCACGGAGGCTTGGGTCATGCGGTTGAACAGCGTAGATTTGCCGGCATTGGTGTATCCGACCAGCGCAATCACCGGCCATGGCGCTCGTTGCCTTCGTCCGCGATGCAACCCGCGTGTGCGGCGCACCTGGTCAAGCTCCCGCCGGATTCGCGCCATTCGATCACGGATCAGCCGGCGGTCAGCTTCGATCTGGGTTTCACCGGGACCGCCGAGGAAACCGAAGCCGCCGCGCTGCCGTTCCAAGTGGGTCCAGCTGCGGACTAGCCGGCCGGCTTGATAGTCCAGATGAGCCAGTTCGACCTGGAGCCGGCCCTCCGCGGTGGCCGCGCGCTCGCCGAAAATCTCCAGGATGAGGCCGGTGCGGTCGATGACCTTGCACTTGGTCTCTTCTTCCAGCGTCTTCTGCTGGACGGGACTTAGCGCCGCGTCGACGACCAGCAGTTTGGAGTCATGGCTTTCAGCGAGCTCGGCGATCTCCTCCACCTGGCCCTTGCCGAACAGGCTAGCGGGCCGGATCTGGCGAAGTTTGAAACTCTTGCGGCCGACGACGTCGATGCCGATCGCCTCGGCAAGCCCCGCGGCTTCTTCAACCCGCGCGTCAAGCGAGCGCATCGCTCCTTCCCCGGTCCGCTCGGGCACGACAATGAGGGCGCGTTCGCCGCGCGCCACTCCCCCGTCGTCAGCACGATTGAAAACGCTCAGGCTTCATCCTCCGTTTGGCTTTCGACGGCGAGGTTCAGCGGATGTCCCGGCTGCATTGTCGAAATCGCGTGCTTGTAGACGAGCTGGACTTGACCGCCGCGCTCCAGCAGCAGCGAGAATTGGTCGAAACCGGCAACTGCACCCTGCAACATCACTCCATTGACCAGGAAAACCGTCATTGGCTCATGGTCGCGGGAAGCGGCGTTAAGGAACAGGTCCTGGAGCATGGCCTTCTTGCCATTGCCCCCCTCCCCGCCGTTGCCGAAGCTTAAGTCGGCCGGAGCCTGGGCCGGCATGATGGTAGAGATGCCATGCTTGTAGACCAGCTGGGCGTTTCCATCCCTCCGGAGCAGCAGCGAGAAAGGATCGAACCAGGTAACGACCCCCTGCAGCTTGACGCCCTTCACCAGGAAGATCGTCACGGGGCTTTTTGAACGACGAATGGAGTTCAGGAATTGATCCTGCAAACTCAGCGATTTATCAGGCATTGTTTTTATTGTTCCTCATCGCGTTTGTCGCCCAAGCCAAGGGCCTTAAGCTTCCGGTGCAAGGCCGAACGCTCCATCCCAATGAACGAGGCGGTGCGGGAGATGTTGCCTGAAAAACGCCGGATCTGGATTTTGAGATATTCACGTTCGAAGCTCTCGCGTGCCTCGCGAAGCGGGGAACCCATGATTGCCAGCGATGGCCCGCCCACTCCAGCCGATGCTTGCGAATCCAATATTTCCGGCGGAAGCAGGTCGACTTCGATGCAGCCTACCCTGTCCCCAGGGGTCAGGATCAGCGTCCGTTCGATGATATTGCGAAGTTGGCGAACATTGCCGGGCCAGTCGTGAGCCTGAAGCGCAGCCATCGCCTCTTTCGACAGTTCCGGCGTCGAGATTCTCCGCTCCGATGCAAATCGAGCGAGGAAATGGCTCACCAGCTCCGGGATATCCTCACGCCGCTCCCTCAAGGGCGGGAGCCGGACGGGAACGACGTTGAGCCGGTAGTATAGATCCTCGCGGAACCGTCCGGCCGAAATTTCCTCGGCAAGGTTGCGCGACGTCGCCGAAAGGACGCGGACGTCGACCTTGACGGGCCTCTGCCCTCCCACGCGCGTATAGCTCTGGTCGGTCAGGACGCGCAGGATCTTGGCCTGGGTCGTTTGCGGCATGTCCGAGATTTCGTCGAGGAACAGCGTTCCGCCATGCGCCTGCTCCAGTAGGCCGGGCCGCGACACCCCGTTTTGCTCGCTTCCGAACAACTCCTCCTCGACCCTTTCCGGGCTCATCATCGCCGCCGAGAGCACGATGAAGGGCGCAGAGGCTCGAGGACTCCAGTTATGGATCATGCGAGCGGCGATTTCCTTGCCGACGCCTGCGGGGCCGGTGATCATCACGCGGCTTCCGGTAGGAGCGACCCGCTTCAGCGTCGCCCGGACCGTATTGATTGCAACCGACGTGCCGTCGAGCTGGTCGTCGGGCCCAAGCTGGTGGCGAAGATTGGCGACTTCGCGCCGAAGGCGGTCGGTTTCCGTTGCGCGGCCGACAAGGTGCAGCAATCGATCCGCCTTGAACGGCTTTTCGATGAAGTCGACCGCGCCCTCGCGGATCGCGGCGACGGCGGTATCGAGGTTGCCATGCCCGGAGATCATCAAGACCGGCAGGCTCGCGTCGCGGCGCTTGATCTGTTCCAGCAGTTGGAGGCCGTCGAGTTTCGATCCCTGCAGCCAGACGTCGAGCAGCACCAGGCTCGGCCTGCGGTCATCAATGGCGTCGAGCGCCGACGTGCTGTCCGCGGCCGAGCGGACGGCATAGCCTTCATCCTCCAATACGCCGGATACCAGCTCGCGGATGTCCGCCTCGTCGTCGACTACTAGCACTTCAAGCGCCATTACTGAGGTACCTCCTCGTCATATTCGTCGTCGTCGCCGCGCCGCAGGGGTGCAGGCTCGTCCGTTGCCATTCCGGCGAGCCGATCGGCATCCAGGGCAATCCGAACCCGCGTACCGCCCCCGGCCCTATCGAGAAAGGCGATCTCGCCCAGATGTTCCTCGACAATTTTCTTGACGATCGCGAGCCCGAGACCCGTGCCGCGCACCCGCGTGGTCATATAGGGCTCGGTCAATCGCTCGCGGTCCTGCGGAAGGCCAATGCCCGTGTCGGTGAGCTCGATGACCAGCTGCTCTGCCTCCCGCTTGATGGTGAGGTCGATGCGGTCGCCGTCGGTGTGCTGATCGCCACGGTTGCGCCGGGACTCAATGGCTTCGACCGCGTTCTTGACCACGTTGGTGAGCGCCTGGCCAAGTTGCCGGCGGTCGCAGACCAACCCGATCTCGCCGCTGGGCGGATCAATGCTGAAGCTGATTCCAGGATGCGCAACCTCATGCAAGAAGAGCGCGGCGCGGGCGATGTCGTGGACATTCTCCTCGCGGAACACCGGCTTCGGCATTCGGGCAAAGTTTGAAAATTCGTCCACCATCCGGCGAAGGTCGCCGACCTGGCGAACGATCGTGTCGGTCAGGCGAGCAAAGGTTTCGGGGTCCGACGCGACTTCGCCACCGTAGCGGCGCTGCAGCCGCTCTGCGGCCAGCTGGATCGGGGTCAGCGGGTTCTTGATTTCATGCGCAATTCGGCGAGCAATATCGGACCAGGCCGCTCGCCGCTGATCGCTCAACTGATCGGTGATGTCGTCGAAGGTCAGCACAAACCCGTCGCCGTACCGCATTCTCTTCACTGCGAGGGTCCGCTGCGCTTCGGCGGAATGAAGCAGCACATTCGCCTCGCGCGCTTCGCCGGCCATAAATTCGCCCAGCTCGACCGAGACCTCGTAGAGTTGACGCCCTTCGATCCCGCCTTCTCCACCCGCCAACAGCGTATCTGCGGTTCTATTGGTGAGGAGGATGCCGCCGTCGGCGTCTAAAGCGACGACGCCAGCGGTCACGCTCGACAGAACGGCCTCCATGAAGGCCCGCCGCGTATCCAGCTGCTGGTTGGCCGTCATTAGCGCGCCGGTCTGTTCCTGCAGGCGTACCGTCATTCGGTTGAACGCGGTGCCAAGGGTGATGATTTCGTCTTCGGTCCGATCGGAAATCGCGACCCGTGCCGAAAGGTCGCCTTCCTCGATCCGCCCCGCGGCGTCGACCAGATCCTCCACCGGACGAAGGAGACGATCGGCGAGCTTCAGGGCCGCGAGAATGGCGAGGGCCACGATGAGTAGCGCGCCAGCAAGCAAGGCCCCGTTGAAGGTCAGCTGGTTAGCGCGGCTGCGCTGGAGCAGCTCGCGATAGTCGGCGAGCACCCCATTCGCCCGAGCGATTTGGTCGCGGAAATCCTCACTCGCCTGCTTTGCGACAAACAAGTAGGTCCGGTCGGCATTGGGCAGCGGCGTAATGACGGCGATCCGACCGCTCGTCAGAACTTCGGCTGCGTTGGTGGCTCCACGGAGCTGGGACAGTGCCTGGGCGACGCGGGACGGGTCGATCAATCCGTCATAATAGTTGATGCCCCGCAGGACGGTGACCTGCCCGTTGTTCTGGAGCCTGATGACTGCGGATTCATTCAGGCTTCGTTGATAGGTCTGGTAGCCAAGATATTGTTCGAACTGGAGGCTTTCGATCGCGTTGCCGTCAAGAAAGCGAGCAAGGTCCCCTGACATGGTGACAGCTTCCGCGCCGACGCGATTGACCTCGCTTGTGTAGGTCGATTGGGCAAGCTCGACGGTATTTTCGAGCATTCCCCGAGCGCGATCCGAGAACCAGAATTCAAGTCCCGACTGCAAAAGCAGCGATGCGAAAATCGCCACGATCACGGTGGGGACGGCCGCAATAACGGAGAAAAGCGCCACCAGCCGGGTATGGAGCTGGCCCGTGCCGATCGCCCTGGCCGCTGCGCGGGCCATCGCGATCCGCCGGGACAAAAGGACCATCAGGGCGATTGCCGGGACAAGGTTGGCGATCAGCAGCAGCGCGATCTGCGGCGGGGTCAACATCGAACCTGGCTGGCCCGCGCGGCTCAGCATCCAATAACTAAGCGAAAGCGTAGCTGCGAGTATTATCCCGCTTGCGATCGTCGCCCAATCGTAGATCCGGCCGCTCTCCTTCTCGCGAGCCAGCCAGCGCAATTTGGGTCTTTTGATCAGTGCAGATTCGGCGGCCTGGAGGTCCATGTCACGCTTGGCGTAGCATGGACGCGTTGCATAAAAAACACAGTTTGTCGTTTAGGCCGCGGAACGAGTGAGCCAGGGCGAATAAAAGTCCTGCAGCATGCCGATAACGACCTTGGGATCGTCCTGCGTGTTGACCTTATTGCGGAACTCCGCCGAACCGGGGAGTCCCTTGGTGTACCAGCCGATATGCTTGCGTGCGAGATTGATGCCGGTCTGGACGCCGTAGAGCGATTGCATGGCGTCATATTGCTCGAGGATGATCGCGAGCTGCTCGTCCAACGAGGGGTCAGGCTTATGGCCATCCTGGGCAAGGTCGCTCACCACCTGTCCGAGCAGCCACGGCTTTCCGTAAGCGCCGCGGCCGATCATGACACCGTCTGCGCCGGACTGTTCGAGCGCGGTGCGCGCATCCTCGCGGCTGCAGATGTCGCCGTTGACGATCACCGGAAGCGACGTCGCCTGCTTGACGCTGCGGACGAACGCCCAGTCGGCCGAACCCTTGTACATCTGATTGCGGGTGCGGCCATGAACCGTGATCATCTTGATCCCGAGGTCCTCGGCGATGCGCGCCAGTTCCGGAGCATTGAGGCTGTCGTGACACCAGCCCATGCGCATTTTCAGCGTGACCGGAACCTTCACCGCCTTGACGGTCGCGTCGATGATCGACGCGGCGAGCGGCAGGTCGCGCATCAGCGCCGAACCCGCGTCGCCATTGACGACCTTTTTCACCGGGCAGCCCATGTTGATGTCGATGATCGCCGCGCCGCGCTGTTCGTTGAGCTTGGCGGCTTCCGCCATCTCGACAGGACCGCAACCCGCGAGCTGGAGCGAAACCGGCTCCTCGCTCGGGTCCCAGGCGGCCTTTTGCAGCGACTGGCGAGTCTCGCGGATCATCGCCTGGCTCGCGATCATCTCGCTGACCGTCAGTCCGGCGCCGTAGCGCTTGACGATCTTTCGGAACGGCAGATCGGTGACGCCAGTCATCGGCGCCAGAATGACGGGCGCTTCGATGGTCACCGGACCGACCGAGATGGGCTTTACCAGGC
>Ga0314808_100077_pt1 | contig 11968 bp, 21 predicted proteins | sample STEome_6_FD_202335 | JGI IMG/M metagenome (GOLD analysis project Ga0314808, IMG submission 202335) | Metatranscriptome of soil surface biofilm microbial communities from soil inoculated with nitrogen-fixing consortium DG1, State College... ... | reverse complement strand
GTGCGTCCGCACGCGAGTGCCGGACAGCCGGTTCACCGTTCCGGCCCGGCTGTCACCACAAGATTTGGGAGTAGGACGTGATCCAGCAGGAGTCGCGGCTGCGAGTCGCCGACAACACCGGTGCGAAGGAGATCCTCTGCATCCGGGTTCTCGGTGGCTCCGGGCGACGCTACGCGGGCATCGGTGACGTCATCGTCGGCACCGTGAAGGACGCTCTGCCCGGTGCCGGCGTCAAGAAGGGCGACGTCGTCAAGGCCGTCATCGTGCGCACGGTGAAGGAGCGCCGTCGTCCCGACGGTTCCTACATCCGCTTCGACGAGAACGCCGCCGTCATCATCCGCGACAGCGGCGACCCGCGCGGGACGCGCATCTTCGGCCCCGTCGGCCGGGAGCTCCGCGACAAGCGCTTCATGCGGATCATCTCGCTCGCACCGGAGGTGCTGTGATCATGGCTGCCACGAACAAGGGCACCAGCAAGGCCAAGGCGCCGTCCATGAAGGTCAAGAAGGGTGACACCGTCGTCGTCCTGTCCGGCAAGGACAAGGGTGCGAAGGGTCGGGTCATCGCCGCCTTCCCGGCGGTCCAGCGTGTCCTCGTCGAGGGCGTGGGTCGCGTGAAGAAGCACACCCGCATCAGCTCGACGCAGCGCGGCGCCCAGCAGGGCGGGATCGTCACGCAGGAGGCTCCCATCCACGTGAGCAACGTGATGGTGATCGACTCCGAGGACAAGCCGACCCGGGTCGGCTACCGCAAGGACGACAACGGCCGCAGCATCCGGGTCTCGCGGCGCACCGGTAAGGACCTCTGAAGCCATGAGCGCACCCACCCGCGAGCTGCCCCGCATGCTCGCCCACTACCGCGAGAACATCGCGCCGGCGCTGCAGTCGGAGTTCAACTTCGAGAACGTCATGCAGATCCCGCGCCTGACGAAGATCGTCGTCAACATGGGCGTCGGCGAGGCCACCCGCGACGCCAAGCTGATGGACGGCGCCGTCCGCGACCTCACCGCGATCACCGGCCAGAAGCCGGCGGTCGTCCGGGCCCGCAAGTCCATCGCCCAGTTCAAGCTGCGCGAGGGCATGCCGATCGGCGCGAAGGTCACCCTCCGCGGCGACCGGATGTGGGAGTTCCTGGACCGGCTGCTGTCGCTGGCCCTGCCCCGGATCCGCGACTTCCGCGGGCTCAACCCCAAGCAGTTCGACGGCCACGGCAACTACACCTTCGGCCTCAACGAGCAGTCGATGTTCCGCGAGATCGACGTCGACAAGATCGACCGGCAGCGCGGCATGGACATCACCCTGGTCACCACCGCCACGAACGACGAGGAGGGTCGCGAGCTGCTCCGCCAGCTCGGGTTCCCCTTCGCCGGCTCGCCCGTCGTGACCACCATCCGCTGAGCCGGTAGGAGAAACCAATGGCCAAGAAGGCTCTGATCGAGAAGGCGAACCGCAAGCCCAAGTTCGCCGTTCGCGGGTACACCCGCTGCCAGCGGTGCGGTCGTCCGCACTCGGTCTTCCGCAAGTTCGGCCTGTGCCGGATCTGCCTGCGGGAGATGGCCCACGCCGGGGAGCTCCCGGGCGTGCGCAAGTCCAGCTGGTAAGTCCCCATCCCGGTCCGGGCACTCGCCCGGGCCGCACCACGGCACCACCGATCGCCGACAGGCCCACGACCACCGAACTACTCGGGAAACGTGCGGAACCGCGGCGAGAGAGGCACCACACACCATGACGATGACCGACCCGATCGCGGACATGCTGACGCGGCTGCGGAACGCCAACCAGGCGTACCACGACAGCGCCGTCATGCCGTCCTCGAAGCTCAAGACGCACATCGCCGAGATCCTCCAGCAGGAGGGCTACATCGGCGGTTGGACCGTCAGCGACATCGAGAAGGACGGCAGCACCTTCAAGCAGCTGACGATCGACCTGAAGTACGGCCCCAACCGCGAGCGCAGCATCGCCGGTGTCCGGCGGGTCTCGAAGCCCGGTCTGCGGGTCTACGCGAAGTCGAACTCGCTGCCCAAGGTCCTCGGTGGCCTCGGCGTCGCGATCATCTCGACGTCGACCGGGCTGCTGACGGACAAGCAGGCGAACAAGAAGGGCGTGGGTGGGGAAGTCCTCGCCTACGTCTGGTAAGGGAGCGAACGAGAATGTCACGGATCGGACGACTCCCGATCGCCGTCCCGAGCGGCGTGGACATCGCCATCGAGGGACAGACGGTCAACGTCAAGGGCCCCAAGGGCTCGCTGAGCCACACGGTCGCCTCGCCCATCACGGTCGAGCGTGACGAGGACGGCACGCTCCGCGTGCAGCGTCCCAACGACGAGCGCCAGAACCGGGCCCTCCACGGCCTGTCGCGGACGCTCATCGCCAACATGATCACCGGCGTCACCGAGGGCTACACCAAGACCCTCGAGATCGTCGGTGTCGGTTACCGCGTCCAGGCGCGCGGCTCGGACCTCGAGTTCGCCCTGGGCTTCAGCCACCCGGTGCCGGTGAAGGCCCCCGAGGGGATCTCCTTCGCCGTCGAGTCCCCGACCCGCCTGCGGGTCACGGGCATCGACAAGCAGCAGGTCGGCGAGGTCGCCGCCAAGATCCGCAAGATCCGCAAGCCCGACCCGTACAAGGGCAAGGGCGTGCGGTATCAGGGCGAGGTCGTCAAGCGCAAGGTCGGGAAGACGGGTAAGTGATGGCTACCGCAACTGCTCCCACGAACGGGAAGGCCGCCGGCGGCCGCAAGCCCGTCGGCACCGACATCAGCACGGCGCGCCGCACCTCGCGGCTGCGTCGCCACAACCGCCTGCGCAAGCGCGTGGGTGGCACTCCGGAGCGTCCGCGCCTGGTGGTCAAGCGCTCCTCGCGGCACATCCACGTGCAGCTCGTCGACGACACCGTCGGCCGCACGCTGGCCAGCGCCTCGACGATGGACGCCGGCCTCCGCGGCGCCGAGGGCGACAAGTCCGCCCTCGCCCGCCAGGTGGGCGCCCTGATCGCCGACCGTGCGAAGGCTGCCGGCGTCTCCGCCGTCGTCTTCGACCGTGGTGGGAACCGGTACGCCGGTCGCATCGCGGCGCTCGCCGACGGCGCCCGCGAGGGTGGGCTGGAATTCTGATGACCAGCACCGCGAACACCGTGCAGAAGCAGATCGAGAGGGACGTCTGATGCCAGGACCACAGCGACGCGGCGGCGGCGCCGGCGGCGGTAACGACCGCCGCGACCGCCGTGACGGCGGGCGGGGCCCCGGTGGCGCTCCCGCCGAGAAGAGCAACTACATCGAGCGCGTCGTCGCCATCAACCGCGTGTCCAAGGTCGTCAAGGGTGGTCGGCGCTTCAGCTTCACCGCCCTGGTGATCGTGGGCGACGGCGACGGCAAGGTCGGCGTGGGTTACGGCAAGGCCAAGGAGGTGCCCGCGGCGATCGCCAAGGGCGTCGAGGAGGCCAAGAAGCACTTCTACGCCGTGCCGCGCATCGCCAGCACCATCCCGCACCCGGTGCAGGGTGAGGCGGCGGCCGGTGTCGTGCTGCTCAAGCCGGCCAGCCCCGGTACCGGCGTCATCGCCGGTGGCCCGGTGCGTGCCGTGCTCGAGTGCGCCGGCATCCACGACGTGCTCTCGAAGAGCCTGGGTTCCTCGAACCCGATCAACATCGTGCACGCCACGATGCAGGCGCTGAAGGACCTCGTCCGCCCCGAGGAGATCGCGGCCCGCCGCGGCCTGCCGCTCGAGGACGTCGCCCCGGCCGCCATGCTCCGCGCGCGTGCGGGTCAGGGAGTCTGAGATGGCACAGCTCAAGGTCACCCAGGTCAAGTCGGGCATCGGGCGCAAGAAGAACCAGCGCGAGACGCTGCGTTCGCTGGGCCTGAAGCGGATCCACGACTCGGTCGTGCAGGAGGACCGTCCCGAGATCCGCGGGATGGTCGCGACGGTGCCGCACCTGGTCACCGTCGAAGAGATCAGCTGAAGCTGAGTAGGGACATCTCATGACTCTCAAGGTCCACCACCTGCGTCCCGCTCCGGGCGCCCACACCGCCAAGACTCGCGTCGGCCGCGGTGAGGGCTCCAAGGGCAAGACGGCCGGTCGCGGCACCAAGGGCACCGGCGCGCGTGGCAACACGCACGCCCGGTTCGAGGGTGGGCAGACCCCGCTGCACATGCGGCTGCCCAAGCTCTCCGGCTTCAAGAGCCCGAACAAGGTCGTCTTCCAGGTCGTCAACCTCGACCGGATCGCGGCGCTGTTCCCGCAGGGCGGCCCGGTGACCCCGGACACGCTGGCCGAGGCCGGCGCCGTCCGTCGCAACCAGCCCGTCAAGGTCCTGGGCACCGGCGAGCTCGGCGGCGTCAAGGTCGACGTCCAGGCCCACGCGTTCTCCGCGTCCGCCGCCGAGAAGATCGGCGCGGCCGGGGGCAGCACCACCCGTATCTGACGCCGGCGACCCCCGGGGGCGTGTTTCTCACGCCACCGGGGGTCGTCTGCTGCCCGGCCCGCGCGTCCCCGCGTGGGCCGTTGCTAACCTCACTCGACCGACTAGGGGAGGGCACGTGCTGCAGGCGTTCGCCGCGGCGTTCCGGACGCCAGACCTCCGGCGCAAGCTGCTGTTCTCCCTGGCGATCATCGCCGTCTACCGGCTGGGTGCCGCCGTCCCCGGTCCGGGCGTCTCCGTCGAGGCGATCAACAACTGCCTCGAGCAGGCGCAGGCCTCCGACCAGCGTGACCTCTACTCGCTGGTGAACCTGTTCTCCGGCGGTGCGCTGCTCCGGCTGAGCGTCTTCGCGCTCGGGATCATGCCGTACATCACGGCGAGCATCATCGTGCAGCTGCTGGTGGTCGTGATCCCGCGCTTCGAGCAGCTGAAGAAGGAAGGGCAGTCGGGTCAGGCCAAGCTGACCCAGTACACCCGCTACCTGACGATCGCGCTCGCCGTCCTGCAGAGCACCGGCATCATCGCCCTGGCGCGCAGCGGGCAGCTGTTCCCGAACTGCAGCGAGGCGATCATCCCGTCGGACTCGGTGTGGACGACGGTCATCCTCGTCATCGCCCTGACCGCGGGCACCGCGCTGATCATGTGGCTCGGCGAGCTGCTCACCGAGAAGGGGATCGGCAACGGCATGTCCGTGCTGATCTTCACCTCGATCGCCGCGCGCATCCCGGCCGAGGGCGGCTCGATCCTCCAGACCCGCGGCGGCGTCGTCTTCGCCATCGTGTGCGTCTTCGCGCTGCTGATCATCGGCGCCGTCGTCTACGTCGAGCAGGCCCAGCGCCGCATCCCGGTGCAGTACGCCAAGCGGATGGTCGGCCGCCGGATGTACGGCGGGACCTCGACCTACCTGCCGCTGAAGGTCAACCAGGCCGGCGTCATCCCGGTGATCTTCGCGTCGTCCCTGCTCTACCTGCCGCAGCTGATCACCCAGCTGCAGGGCAGCGAGACCGGGCCGGTCCGGCGGTTCTTCGAGAACTACATCATCGACCAGAGCAGCCCGGTCCACGTCGCCTTCTACTTCGGCCTGATCGTGTTCTTCACGTACTTCTACGTGTCGATCACCTTCAACCCGGAGGAGCGCGCCGACGACATGAAGCGCTACGGCGGCTTCATCCCGGGCATCCGCCCCGGCCGGCCCACTGCCGAGTACCTGCAGTACGTACTGTCCCGGATCACCCTGCCGGGATCGATCTACCTGGGGACGGTGGCCGTGCTGCCGAACCTCTTCCTGTCGATCACGCAGGAAGGGCAGAACCAGAACTTCCCGTTCGGCGGTACCGCCGTGCTGATCATGGTCGGAGTGGGGTTGGAGACGGTGAAGCAGATCGAGACGCAGCTCAACCAGCGCAACTACGAAGGGTTCCTGAAGTAGTGCGCGTCGTCCTGCTGGGCCCTCCCGGAGCGGGCAAGGGCACCCAGGCACAGATCATCGCCGCCCGGTTCGGCGTCCCCGCGATCTCGACCGGCGACATCTTCCGCGCGAACGTGAGCGGGCAGACGGAGCTGGGTCAGAAGGCGAAGACCTACATGGACGCCGGCGACCTCGTCCCCGACGAGATCACCGTCGCGATGGTGAAGGACCGGCTGGCCGAGCCCGACGCGAAGGCCGGCTTCCTGCTGGACGGCTTCCCGCGGACGATCGCCCAGGCCGAGCAGCTCCGCACGTCGCTGACCGATCTGGGCCACGCGCTGGACTGCGTGCTCGAGCTCGTCGTCGACGAGGAGGAGCTGGTGCGCCGGCTCTCCGGCCGGCGGATGCTGGTGGACGGGCAGATGGTCCAGCGGGACGACGACAAGCCCGAGACCGTGCGTCACCGGCTCCACGTCTACCGGGAACAGACGGCGCCGCTGTCCGGCTTCTACGAGGGCGAAGGGCTGCTCGCCCGCATCGATGCGATCGGTGAGGTCGAAGAAGTCACCGCCCGGGCCCTGGCCGCGTGCGGGGTGTCGGAGTCCGGGCAGCCCGCCGAGGGCTGACGGAACAGGGGCAGGGGATGACGGCCGGGATCCTGAGCCGCCTCCCGCTGCTCGCGAAGTGGAGTGGACGCATGATCCAGATCAAGACCCCGCACGAGATCGAGCTCATGCGCGCCTCCGGGTTGGTGACCGCAGGCGCCATCGCCGCGGTGAAGGCCGCGGTCCGCCCGGGGGTCAGCACCGGTGAGCTGGACGCGATCGCCGAGGACCACATCCGCTCCCAGGGCGCGGTGCCGAACTTCCTCGGCTACCACGGGTTCACCGGGACGATCTGCGCGTCGATCAACAACGAGATCGTGCACGGCATCCCGAACCCCGGCCGCCGGCTGGCGGAGGGCGACAACATCTCCATCGACTGCGGTGCCATCCTGCAGGGCTGGCACAGCGACTCGGCCGTGACGGTGACCGTGGGGGAGCCCACGCCCGAGGACGCCGCCTTGCTGGACGTGACGGAACGGTCGATGTGGGCGGGCCTGGCCCGGGCGATCGCCGGTGGGCGGCTCACCGACATCAGCGCCGCCGTCGAGGAGGCGATCACCGCCGAGTCGCACCCGTACGGGATCGTCGACCACTACGGCGGTCACGGCATCGGCACGGAGATGCACCAGGACCCGCACGTGCTCAACTACGGGCGCCCCGGCCGCGGTCCCAAGCTGGTCCCCGGCCTGACCCTGGCGATCGAGCCGATGGTCACCGTGGGCGACCCGGCGACGGTCGAGCTGGAGGACGGCTGGACCGTCGTCACCAAGGACGGCTCCCGCGCCGCCCACTTCGAGCACACCGTGGCCATCACGCCCGAGGGGCCCTGGGTCCTCACCGCGGAGGACGGCGGAGCCGCCGGCCTCGCACCTTTCGGGATCAAGACCCGCGTCTGAGGACGCCGCCTGTCCGCAGGCGTGCTGCCTGTCACGCTCCCGGCCCCGAGGGCGGGTTGGTGACGCGTGGGACGCCGGGGTACAGTGAACGACGGCGTTCGCGCCGTTCCGTCGTCGTGCTGTGGCCGCGTGACCCGGAACGCCCTCGCGAGAGCGTCTGCACCACCTGATCTGCAACCACCGAGCGCGTCCGACGGGGTTCCCCCGTGGGCGCGCGAGGACATGGACCACCGAGTCGAGGAGCGCGTACAGGGAATGGCGAAGAAGGACGGGGCCATCGAGGTCGAGGGTCGCGTCGTCGAGCCGCTGCCCAATGCGATGTTCCGGGTCGAGCTGCAGAACGGGCACCGGGTGCTCGCCCACATCAGCGGCAAGATGCGTCAGCACTACATCCGCATCCTGCCGGAGGACCGCGTGGTCGTGGAGCTCTCGCCCTACGACCTGACCCGCGGTCGCATCGTCTACCGCTACAAGTAACTGCTCGGCCCGCGGCTGCCCACCGGCAGACCAGCGGCCGGCACACGATCGAGGAATGAGGGGCGGCACCGGTGAAGGTCCAGCCGTCGGTGAAGAAGATCTGCGACAAGTGCAAGGTGATCCGCCGGCACGGCCGGGTCATGGTCATCTGCGACAACGCCCGGCACAAGCAGCGCCAGGGCTGAGGGAGTACCTAGGACATGGCACGACTGGCCGGCGTCGACCTGCCCCGCGAGAAGCGGATGGAGATCGCGCTCACCTACATCTATGGCATCGGCAAGACCCACGCCAAGGAGACCCTGGCCGCGACGGGCGTCAGCCCCGACCTGCGCGCCAAGGACCTCACTGACGAGGACCTGCTGAAGCTCCGCGACTACATCGACGAGCACTTCCGCGTCGAGGGCGACCTGCGTCGCGACGTGGCCGCCGACATCCGTCGCAAGGTGGAGATCGGCAGCTACCAGGGGCTGCGGCACCGTCGCGGGCTTCCGGTCCGCGGCCAGCGCACCAAGACCAACGCGCGCTCGAGCAAGGGCCCGCGCAAGACCATCGCGGGCAAGAAGAAGGCTCGCTGACCCGAGCACGTCAGGCGCGTCGTCGCAGCTACCCGTGAGGGCGGGAGCGGTGTCGTGCCAGGTGCTCACGCTCCACACACCAGGCCACTGAAAGATCAAGGATCCGGAGAGACATGCCTCCCAGGGCTCGCACCGCGGCTGGTGCCAAGAAGGTCCGCCGCAAGGAGAAGAAGAACGTCGCCCACGGCGCCGCGCACATCAAGAGCACGTTCAACAACACGATCGTGTCGATCACCGACCCGAACGGCAACGTGATCAGCTGGGCCTCCGCCGGCCACGTCGGCTTCAAGGGCTCGCGCAAGTCCACGCCGTTCGCGGCGCAGATGGCTGCCGAGAACGCTGCCCGCAAGGCGCAGGAGCACGGCATGCGCAAGGTCGACGTCTTCGTCAAGGGCCCCGGTTCGGGCCGTGAGACCGCGATCCGCTCGCTCCAGGCCACGGGCCTCGAGGTGGGTCAGATCCAGGACGTGACGCCGCAGCCGCACAACGGCTGCCGCCCCAAGAAGCGCCGCCGGGTCTGACCGGTCACTGACGAGACGATCTAGGAGTATTTGACGTGGCCCGCTATACCGGAGCCGACTGCCGCCTGTGCCGGCGCGAGAAGATGAAGCTGTTCCTCAAGGGCAGCAAGTGCGAGTCCCCGAAGTGCCCGATCGAGATCCGGCCGTACCCGCCGGGCGAGCACGGCCGGGGTCGCACCAAGGACAGCGAGTACCTGCTCCAGCTTCGCGAGAAGCAGAAGGCCCGCCGTATCTACGGCGTGCTGGAGAAGCAGTTCCGCGGCTACTACGAAGAGGCCAACCGCAAGACCGGCAAGACCGGTGAGGTCCTCCTCCAGATCCTGGAGTCTCGGCTGGACAACGTGGTCTACCGGGCCGGCTTCGCCGAGTCCCGCGACATGGCCCGCCAGCTGGTGCGCCACGGCCACATCCGGGTGAACGGCCGCAAGGTCGACATCCCGTCCTACCGGGTCACCGAGAACGACATCGTCGAGGTCGCGGAGAAGTCGCGCACGATGCTGCCGTTCGAGATCGCCCAGGCCCGCGCCGGCGAGCGCCCGGTCCCGCCGTGGCTGGAGGTCATCAGCAGCCAGCTGCGCGTGCTCGTGCACAGCATCCCGGCCCGCCAGGTGATCGACACCCCGGTCCAGGAGCAGCTGATCGTGGAGCTCTACTCCAAGTAACGGAAGGACCCCCTGCCCCCACCCGCTCGCGGTGGGACCCTGCAGGGGCCGAAGGACAGCACGACGAAGACTGCTGGACGGCGGGGCGGGCGGACAGATGTCCGCCCCGCCGGCACCACCCCCTCACGGCGTCATATGGCGGTCGCCGGAGGACCAGAAGGAGATCCACCATGCTCATCGCACAGCGCCCGACCCTCACCGAGGAGACGATCACCGAATCGCGCTCGCGATTCGTCATCGAGCCCCTCGAGCCCGGTTTCGGCTACACCCTCGGCAACTCCCTGCGCCGCACCCTGCTGTCCTCGATCCCCGGCGCTGCTGTCACCAGCATCCGCATCGAGGGCACCCTGCACGAGTTCACCACCGTGCCGGGGGTCAAGGAGGACGTCACCGAGATCATCCTGAACCTCAAGGGCCTGGTCGTCAGCTCCGACTCCGACGAGCCGGTGACCATGTACCTGCGCAAGCAGGGCCCGGGTGAGGTCACCGCCGCCGACATCGCGCCCCCGGCCGGTGTCGAGGTGCACAACCCCGAGCTGCACATTGCCAACCTCAACGGCAAGGGCCGCCTCGAGATCGAGCTGGTCGTCGAGCGGGGCCGCGGCTACGTGCCGGCGCCGCAGAACAAGCAGCCCGGCCAGGAGATCGGTCGCATCCCCGTCGACTCGATCTACTCGCCGGTCCTCAAGGTCACCTACGCCGTCGAGGCGACCCGTGTCGAGCAGCGCACCGACTTCGACCGCCTCGTGGTCGACGTCGAGACCAAGCCCTCGATCGCCCCGCGCGACGCCATCGCGTCCGCCGGGTCGACCCTGGTCGAGCTGTTCGGCCTGCTCCGCGAGCTGAACGTCGACGCCGAGGGCATCGAGGTCGGGCCCAGCCCGGCCGAGGCCGCCGACATCGCGAACTTCTCGATGCCGATCGAGGACATGGACCTCACCGTCCGGTCCTACAACTGCCTCAAGCGCGAGGGCGTGCACACCGTCGGTGAGCTCGTCACCCGCTCCGAGGCCGACCTGCTCGACATCCGCAACTTCGGTGCGAAGTCGATCGACGAGGTCAAGATGAAGCTGGCGGCCATGGGCCTCGCGCTCAAGGACAGCCCGCCCGGGTTCATCCCCACCTCGATCGAGAGCTACGACGAGGGCTACGAGACCGACGCATACCAGGGTTCGCCCGAGTACGCCGACGTCGAGTACAGCGACACCTCCTACCAGGAGACCGAGCAGCTCTGAGGTTGCGCGCCGGACGGCGGGGGAACCCGCCGTCCGGCGCCGCCCTGCAGACAGCGACACTGAACGCCGAGCACCACCGCACGACCCGGACGACAGCACCACCCACGGATGCAGCCGCGCACGCACTGCCGGCGGCCTGAGGAAGGACCGACATGCCCACCCCCACCAAGGGCCCCCGTCTCGGCGGTTCCCCTGCGCACGAGAAGCTGATGCTGGCCAACCTGGCCACCTCGCTGTTCGAGCACGGGCGGATCACGACCACCGAGACGAAGGCGAAGCGCCTGCGTCCCCTGGCCGAGAAGCTGGTGACCTTCGCCAAGCGCGGAGACCTGCACGCGCGTCGTCAGGTCATGACGACCATCCGTGACAAGGACGTCGTCCACACGCTCTTCGCCGAGATCGGTCCCCGCTACGAGAACCGTCCCGGTGGCTACACCCGGATCACCAAGGTCGGTCCGCGCAAGGGCGACAACGCCCCCATGGCGGTCATCGAGCTGGTCGAGGCCCTGACCGTCGGTCAGCAGGCCGTCGGCGAGGCCGAGCGCGCCCGCGGCACCCGCTTCGCGGCCGGCGCCGGTGCGGCTGCCGCGTCCGGTGAGGTCACCGCCGACGCGGTCGAGCCGGCCGAGGACACCACCGCCGAGGACACCACCGACGCGGCTGCCGACGAGTCCACCGAGGAGGTGGCTGCCGACGAGGCCGCCGCCGACGAGGCCGGGACGCCCGCCGACGAGGCCGAGGGCACGGACGCTCGATGAGCTCCCCCCAGGACGGCCCGGCAGCCGACGAGGCGCAGGAGATCGTCACCGACGTGTTCGTGCCGGACGGCGAGCGCCAGGACGACTCCGACGTCACGCCGGAGCCCGAGCGGCAGAACGTCGCCGTCGTGGACGACGCGTCCTTGTCCCCGGAGGTGGCCAGCGCCGCCGCCGCGGAGATCGAGGCAGCGGAACTGGGTGACGCCGCGACGGCCAGCCAGCAGTACCAGGGCGGCGACGCCGCGCCGGACCCGAAGTAGGTCCACCGATCGACCAGCAGCACCCGGACGAGCCCGTTCCCCCTCGGGGGGACGGGCTCGTCCGTCTTCGCCTGGACGTCTCCTACGACGGGACGGCGCTGCACGGGTGGGCCCGTCAGCCGGGCCAGCGCACGGTCCAGGGCGACCTCGAG
>Ga0314808_100076_pt1 | contig 11974 bp, 12 predicted proteins | sample STEome_6_FD_202335 | JGI IMG/M metagenome (GOLD analysis project Ga0314808, IMG submission 202335) | Metatranscriptome of soil surface biofilm microbial communities from soil inoculated with nitrogen-fixing consortium DG1, State College... ... | reverse complement strand
GCCGATCCCGAATGGCTTGCGCATCGTTATGACGAACAGGCGGACGCGTTCCAGTATCGGCACGTGACTCGGACCCGGCATGCCGAAGTTGGCTTCGCCACCGACGATTATCTGGGGACAGAGGCAAATCCGGTCGTTGTTCGGCGTGAAGAAGCGGCCGCGCTGCTCGGCGAGCAGGCGCCCATCCATTTCATCTTTCATTCCGCTTATTGCGCGTCGACGATGCTGGTGAGGGCGCTGGACGTGCCCGGCAGTGCGATGGGGCTTTCGGAGCCCGTCATCCTGAACGACATGGTCGGCTGGCGCAGTCGCGGTGCTCAAGTTCAGATGCAGGCCAGGGTGATGGACGAAGCGCTGGGCCAGCTATCGCGGCCATGGGGGGCCGGAGAAGCGGTCGTCGTCAAGCCATCCAACGTCTTCAATGGATTGGCGTTGGGAGCCCTTGGTTTACGTCCGGAGGCAAAGGCGCTGCTGCTCCATGCCCCCCTTGAGGAGTTTCTTCTATCCATTGCCCGAAAGGGGATGTGGTGCCGGCTTTGGGCTCGCGAGCTGCTCGAGCGATTGCTGGATCAGGGAATGATCGACCTGGGCTTCGAGCCTCGCGACTTTCTGCGCCAAACCGATCTCCAGGTTGCCGGTGTCGGCTGGCTCGCGCAGCAGATGCAGTTCCATCGCATTGCCAAGCATTTCGGGCCTAGCCGGATCGCGAGCCTCGACAGCGAAACGCTGACCGGCAATCCGGCCGCTTCGGTAGCCAGGGTAGCCAAGCATTTCGGCCTCAGCGGCACCGACCCTGCGGATTATGCCGGGCATCCCGCGCTTGGCCGCAACAGCAAGTCCGGCGCCAGCTTTGAACACGGCGAGCGCCAGCTCGACCAGGTTCGCGCCCGCGAGGTCTACGGCGACGAAATCGAGAAAGTGGCCGAATGGGTCCGTGTCGTCGGCGAGGGCCGCGGCGTTCCGCTCGACCTGCCGTTCCCGCTGGCCTGACGACCCTTCACTTTTCCGTCATCGCGACAGCCTGGCCTGCCGGGTCGCCTCGCTCTTCCCGGCAGCGACAAACAGCATGCATAGAAAAAGGGCGGGCATTTCTGCCCGCCCTTCCCCTTAACTCACTGAAGTCTTTAGAACTTCAGCTTTGCGCTGACCGCGTAACGGCGTCCCAGAGCGTCGTAGGTCGACGGGAAGACGTTACCGCTGTTGAAGGTCGTCGAACCGATCGTGTTGCCAACCACCTTCGGCTGGTTGTCGAACAGGTTCTGGACCGTCGCAGTGAAGGTCATGTTGTCGGTCGCGTTGAAGCGAGCGGTGAGATCGAAGTAGTGCTCCGACGGGATCGCACGGAATTCTTCTTCGATCATGCAGCCGTCCGGATCCGCACCCAGCGGATCTTCGCATTCCGCGTCGACGGCCGCTTCGTGGTCAGCCTCGAGCTGCAGCGGCTCCAGCGTGACCTTGTCGATCCAGCGCCACAGCAGCGACAGGTCGACCTTGCCCATGGTGAGCGTTGCACGCTGCGAGAACTGCAGCTTCGGCTGGATCGAGCCAGTGAAGGAGCAGTTGACGCTGTAGTGACCGGCGCACTCGCGGAAGAAACCGCCGTCCGGACCATTGGCGTTGGCGTTGAACTCCGAGTTGTTCGTCCAGTTACCGACGAACGACCAGGCCAGATCGCCGAAGCCGACGTCAGTCCGGTAGTTCATGATCAGGTCGACACCGTCGGTGAACAGCTCACCCAGGTTGGTCGTCTGCAGGAACAGGCCCGGAGTGGTCGCCGGATCGCCGTCGAGTCCGCCCGTGATCGGGTTACGAACGATGATCGTGCAGGCCGGGTTGGTCGTGCTCGTTGCGTCGACGTTGTTGAAGCACTCGCCGATCGCATCGCCCGGGAGCTTGGACGCGATAACGTCCTTCACCCGGATGTGGTAGTAATCGACCGACATCGAGAAGCGCGGCAGGAATTCCGGCTGGTACACGACGCCGAGCGTCCAGGTACGTGCCGTTTCCGGATCCAGCTCGAGGTTGCCGCCGAACACCGCATTGGCCTGAGCCGCCGTCGGGTTGGTGATCAGGCCGATCGCGCCGTCCGGAGCGCCCTGCGCAAGGCAGACCGCACGGAGGTTGGCGTTGTTGAGCGGCGCCGTACCAGCGCAAGGATCGACACCCAGGTTGGTGAGGCCAACGGTCAGCGGGGTGAACAGCTCGCCGAGGTTCGGAGCGCGAACCGCCTTGCTGTAGTTACCGCGGATCTTGAGGCCCCAGCCCGGTTCCCAGCTACCACCGGCCTTCCAGGTCCAGGTGTCGGTGCTGCCCGATTCGCCGTCGATCTCATACTTCGAGTAGCGCATGCCGGCTTCGAGGGTCAGGCTTTCTGCGAATGCCTTGTCTTCGACCAGCGGAGCGATCAACTCGCCGAAGCCTTCGTAAACGGCATAGCCGCCCTTGATGTTCGGGGTTGCGCCACCGGCGCCGCCCAGTTCACCCGGGGTCTGCGACAGAATGTCGGCCGACTGCTCACCCTTATACTTGCGGAACTCGGTACCGACGGCGAAGCCGATCGGCTGAGCAGCCCAAGGCAGCGAATAGCCAAAGTCGCCCGAGATGATTCCGCGCAGCTGGCCAAGCGTCGTCTTGACGCGGGTCGTGCTCGACTCGTTAAGGAAGTCGACCATCTCCGGCGTAAGCGAACCTTCCGGACCGAAGATGTCCAGCGGAACGCAGGCCGGCTGACCCGAGACGGTGGCGCAGTTCGGCGCGCCCAGCGGGCTGTTGGGGTCAAGCGATCCCTGCACGATGCTGCCCGCCCGGAAGCGCGACTGCAACGTGTAGCCACCGATTTCCTGGGTGTTCTCCGACTGGCCGTAGGAACCCGAGACATCCCAGTCGACCGTGCTCGTGAGCGGGCCGCGAAGGCCGACGCGCGAGTCGAAGGTCGTGGTGCCGAAATCGCTGAGACGCGGACCGACTTCCGTCGTACGGCGGTTCAGCGTGATGCCGGGGTTGCTGCTGAAGCCTTCCCGAACACCCGTGAGCGGGTTCACGTCGATAACGCCGTTACCGTTAACGTCGAACTCTACCCGGGTACCGCCCTGGCCGATGACCCGATAGTTGGGATCGCTCGGGCCCGTTGCCAACGCAGCCGCGTCGCACTCCGCCTGGGTGAAGCGAGCACGATAGGCGGTCGCCGACGGATTGACGTCGAATGCGCAGAACTGGTTGCGCAGCGTCGCCGGCAGGAACGGGTTGTTGAGGTTGACCGCAACCGATCCGCCGAACGAACCCGATGGCGCGATGATCGTGCTGACCGTGTTCTTCGAGAACAGGCCACGGCCATAGACTTCAACCGCGTCCGACACTTCATAATTGGCCTGGCCAAAGATGTTGTAGCGCGTGAACGGCGTCTGGAAGACGTTGTACGGGTTGAAGTTGAACGGCGCATAGTTGTTGGCGACAGCGCCGCCCTGGCAGAGCTGGCCTGCACGCCATTCGACCTGGCTGACAGGACGGTTGCCGGTGACCGGATCCGTGCCGTCAAGGGTCGTGGTGTTCGGCGTACAAGTGCCCGGATTCAGGCGACGCAGACCGGAGAAGCGCGACGGAACGGCTGTGCCCGAACCGGCATTGCCGCCCGAATAGGAGCTGACCTGGAAGAACGAGAAGTCACGGTCGCCCTGATAGACGGGATCCGATTCCTGATAGCCGAAGCTGACCACCGCATTACCGCGTCCGTCGTCGAAGTTCGCACCGAGGGTAAGGTCGGCGCGGAAGTAGTTGCCGTCACCCTTTTCGGTGATCTGTTCGGAAGCCGACACTTCGATACCGGCAAAGTCCTTGCGGGTGATGAAGTTGACGACGCCGGTGATGGCGTCCGCGCCATAGGTGGTCACGGCGGCGCCCGTCAGCGCGTCGACGCGCTCGATCAGGGCCAGCGGGACGTTGTTCAAGTCGACGCGGCCGGCGAGGCCGGTCGGGACGATGCGGTTACCGTCCAACAGGACGATGTTGCGAACCGAGCCGAGGCCGCGAAGGTCGACGAACGACGAACCGCCGTTGCCGTTGTTGACGGCCGAACCGATCGACGCGACGACGCCCGGCAGTTCGCGCAGGACTTCTTCGGCGACGTTCGACTGCTTCAGCTCGATGGCGTCCGACGTGGTCACGTTGACCGGGGTCGACTGCTCGAGGTTCGGGTTACGGATCAGCGTACCGGTAACGACGATGTCTTCGCCTTCAGATGCTGCTTCTTGAACGGCAGCTTCCTGAGTGGTGACGCCCGGCGCCTGATCGTCAGTGGCCGTGTTTTCGGCCGGAGGCGCATCCTGCGCGTAGGCAGGCGACGCATACGCCATGCCCGCAATTACGGTCGTCGCAAGCAGCGAAGCCCGAGTAAATCGATTCGACATTGTCTTCCCCTTACAAAGCGCTCTTAAGGCGCATTGAGCACGCAATAACGCAGTCGGCATGCCGACAAATGCCCTTCTTCCTAGGGGGAAGCCGTGCGTCGAGGCAACGCATCGGAAGGGGATCGAAGCAATTCGCGACAGAGCTGTGACATTTCCAACACAGATTGAATTTGCCATCTTGCATGGCAGTTTCGGCCACAAACCAGCCAGGGGCGGAATTATATGAACAAGCTGTTGCCGATCGTCGTCATCCTACTTCTCGCAGGGCCCGCATTGGCCAAGGATCCGCCCAAGCAATCTCCCTTGGTGGGCGCCCTCGAGGCCTGCCGCTCGATTGCCGATCCGACTCAGCGGCTGGCCTGTTACGACAAGGAGGCTGCGGCCCTGGTCGCCGCAGCACAGACCGGCGAGGTCGCAGTGGTCGACAAGGCCGAGGCCCGCAGGGCGCGCAAATCGCTGTTCGGGTTTGCCATGCCGAATCTGCCGTTCTTTTCGGGCGACAAGTCTGCGGATGAGGTTTCGGACACGCTGGAATCGACGATCACGAGAGCCAGTGGGCTAGGCTATGGCAAGTTCCGAATCACGATCGCCGAAGGCAATGCCGTCTGGGAAACGACGGAATCTTACAGCACCATGCGCGAGCCGATGGCTGGCGACAAAATCTCGATCAAGCGCGGGACGCTAGGCAGCTATGTGTTGCGGATCGGAAGCAATAACCGCGGTGTGAAGGGCAAGCGGGTCGGCTGAGCGTCAGATCGTGCCTGCGCGCCGCTCGGCCTCCAGGCTGGCGGCCGCGTCGGCATAGGCTTCCTGGCGCGCAACCGACCAATAGCGAAGCTCGTCGAGAGGAATCGCGGCCCCGGTGATCGCGCAGCGAACATGGTCGCCGGCCGCCAGCAGGCGAAAGGTGCTGTCGAGATACTGGATCCTGGCTTCGCGATGGCCGCTGCCCATCAACATTGGTCAATCCTCGGAGTCGAATAAGTCTGCCTGACCAGGCAGATAGGTGTCGCGGCCCTTGCGCTCAACCCGTTTGGCCGGTCGGAACGGAATCGGCGCCGCGCCGTCACCGATATGTGCGGCAACGCGCCCATCGGCAAAATGAAGGTCGATTTGGGCTGCGGCCCGCGCGTCGGCGGCGTGGATGATGGTCTTTCCGGCCCGGTCGGTGACCCTTGCGAACCCCCGCTGCAGCGGACGCTCGGGATGAGCGAGCTCGGCGAGGCGCCAAAGCGCCCCCAGCTTTTCGTGCGCGCGTTGGACGCGTTCGCTGAGCAACCTGGACTGAAGACGCGGAGCCACTTCCGCCAAGTCCGCTCTTGCGTGGGCGGTTCGTTGAATGAGCGCCCGCGGAAGCCGTTCGCTGGAATCGTCGATTCTTTGGACGAACGGCGCAAACAGGTTCGCAGGCTCCGGCCATCGAACGCTCAGTTGCTCCAAGCGCTCGAAGGACCGAGTCGAAGTTCGGGTGACGCAAGCCGCCATCCGATGACCAAGCTCGCCCAGCATTGCTGCAAGCTCGGCGCGAACCGGGACAGCGATTTCCGCCGCGGCCGTCGGTGTCGGCGCACGCCGGTCCGATGCGAAGTCGATCAGCGTCGTGTCGGTCTCGTGACCGACCGCCGAAATTAGGGGAATAGGCGATTCCGCCGCGGCGCGAACCACCTCTTCTTCGTTGAAGGCCCACAAATCCTCGATAGACCCGCCGCCCCTGGCGACAATCAGCACATCCGGACGCGGTTCGACCTTGGCGAAGCCGCGTATGGCGGCGGCGACTTTTCCAGCGGCGCCCTCGCCTTGAACGGGCACGGGCCAGACGATGACATGCGTGGGGCAGCGGTCTTCGAGACGGTGCAATATGTCGCGGATTACGGCGCCAGTTGGCGAGGTGACCACGCCGATTACCCGTGGAAGGAACGGAAGGCGGCGCTTCTTCCCCTCGTCGAACAGCCCCTCGGCAGCCAGCGCCCGGCGTCTTTTGTCGAGCAGCGCCATTAGCGCCCCTTCGCCGGCAAGCTCCATCCGGTTGACGACAATTTGGTACTTGGACCGCCCGGCGTAAGTGGTGAGCTTGCCGGAGGCGATGACCTCGGCGCCATCCTCCGGCCGGAAGGCGAGGCCGGCCGCCTGCCCCTTCCAGATGACAGCATCGATGCACGCCGCCTCATCCTTCAGCGTGAAATAGCAATGGCCCGATGCGTGCCGCTTCCAGCCCGAGATCTCGCCGCGAACCCTAACCAGCCCAAACGCCGATTCGATCGTGCGCTTCAGCGCTCCCGACAGTTCGCTGACTGACAGCGCCGGCGCGTTGTCGCCGCTCGCCTGCTCGGCTAGGAGGCGGTTGGCTTCAAGATCGTCGGGGAGAGGCATGAACATCCTGCTGCTGGGTTCGGGCGGGCGCGAAGATGCGCTGGCGTGGCGATTGAGGCAATCGCCAAGCTGCGACGCGCTGGTCGCCGCGCCGGGCAATCCCGGCATCGCCCGCTGGGCGGAATGCATCGCCATCGACCCCTGCGACCCGACTGCCGTGGTCGAGCTTGCGAAGGAGCGAGCCATCGACCTCATCGTCGTCGGCCCCGAGGCCCCGCTGGTCGCCGGGGTCGCCGACGCTGCCCGGGCCGCCGGTTTTGCCACCTTCGGTCCGAGCGCCGCGGCGGCCCAGCTGGAGGGATCCAAGGGCTTCACCAAGGATTTGTGCGCCCGCGCAGGAATTCCGACGGCGGAATATGTTCGAGTCGAGTTGGAATCCGAGGCGCTCGCGGCTCTCGATCGCTTTTCCATTCCGGTCGTCATCAAGGCCGATGGCCTGGCCGCGGGAAAGGGAGTCACCGTCGCCATGTCGCGCGATGAGGCCGAGGCTGCGATCCGCGCTGCGGGCGACGGACCGATGGTGATTGAGGAGTTTCTGGAAGGCGAAGAAGCAAGCCTGTTCGCCCTCGTCGACGGCGCCCGGTCCGTCGCGCTGGCTTCGGCCCAGGACCACAAAAGGGTGGGCGAGGGCGACACCGGTCCCAATACCGGCGGAATGGGCGCCTATTCGCCCGCCCCCATATTATCCCCAGACCTCGAAACTCGGGCAATGCGCGAAATCGTGGAGCCGACCGCACGAGCGATGGCCGAGGCGGGGACGCCGTTCAGCGGCGTGCTTTACGCGGGCCTGATGCTGACCCCGGACGGGCCCAAGCTGATTGAATATAATGTCCGCTTTGGAGACCCGGAGTGTGAAGCGATCATGCCCCGGATCGAGGGTGATTTTGCCGACTTGCTTCACCAGGTCGCGACAGGGTCGCGTTTTGAAGCCCCGAAGCTATCGGCCGATACGACGATGACCGTCATCATGGCGGCCAAAGGCTATCCCGCTACTCCTGCAAAAGGCGGAGAAATCCACGGCTTGGACCAGGCCGAGCAAGTTTCCGGAGCCATTGTTTTCCAGGCCGGCACCGCAATGGCCGATGGCAAGCTGGTCGCGAGCGGTGGCCGTGTGCTGGCCGTAACGGCTCGATCGGACCGGCTCAGCGAAGCGCGCAATCGCGCTTATCAGGCAATCGAGGCCATCGATTTCGACGACGGATTCTACCGCCGCGACATCGGCTGGCGGGAATTGGAGCGCATCGCATGAATCGCCGGATGATCCTGCTGTTGGGCCTGGCCGTCACGATCGGCTTTGCCGGTCTGTGGCATGGTCCGCTTGGCGCTGGCGAGCGGTTGGCAAGCGAGGTCGAGACCAGCGCCCGACGGACCCTCGACTATTACGAGCTGCCGATGATCCAGGCAAAATTGCAGCGCCGGCCGCTTTCACGGCGCCTGGTTCTCAGCGGCCCGGCCGACGATTTTCAGCGGTCCGAGCTAGTTCGGATACTCGATGAAACGCCGGGCGTTCTCGACGTTCGCTGGGATGCCGCCTCGCTTCCGCAAGAAATGGGAGCCAAGCAATGATTCCTTTAGCGGTTGAAGTTCAGCTGCTTGCACTGGGCGGCTTCGCGATTGGCTTCGTCCTGGCTTATATTGGCGAACTCAGGCGCCGGGCGAACCGGTGGAAGAGAAGGATCTAGGGCGCATGGAATTCTTGCAGATCTACTGGCCGGTATTGGCCGTCGCGCTGCTCGTCGGCATCATCGTCGGATATCTCTATTTCCGGCCAAAGCAGAATGTCCGCTTAAGCGAAAGCGTGCCGCTGAGGCCGCATATGACGCACAGTCCCAAAAGGCCCAGCGAAGGCAAGAATATCGCCGATGAAGCTGCAGCCGCGGCGAGCGACATCGCCGGTCATCTGCTCCGCACCAAGGTTCACGAAGAGCTTCCCGGCGCATCGGGGCCGCCCGACGATTTGCTCCGGCTGAAAGGCGTGGGTCCCAAGCTTGCGGCCATGCTGAATGAGCGGGGCATCACCCGATTCGATCAGATCGCCAAGCTGTCCTCGGGTCAGGTGGAGACGATCGATGCATCGCTCGGCGCGTTTCGAGGGCGCTTCGAGCGGGACCGGATCCAGGAACAGTCCGATTATCTCGCCCGCGGCGACGTCGGCGGATACGAAAGCAAGTTCGGGAAGCTTTGAACGGTCAGGTGGACGGCGTTTCGCCTTCCGCTCCCTGTTCCGACTTGCGGCGCTTTGGCCGGCTGACCAATAGCTTGTCGATCTTTCGCCCATCCATGTCGACCACCTCGAATCGAAAGCCGTCGAATTTGAAGACTTCACCGGTCTCGGGGATCTGCTTCAGGACGGACAGCGCGAAACCGGCAACCGTCGAATAGTCCCGATCGGCGGCCATGCTGACACCGATCCGATCGGACAGCACGTCGGCGCTGGCCGAACCGGATACCAGCCAACTTCCGTCTTCGCGCTCGACGCAAGGGGGCTCATCGCCTTCCTCGAGGTCGTGCTTGAACGCCCCGGCCAGCGCCGAGAGAATGGATCCAGGAGTCACAATGCCGTCGAGATGCCCATATTCGTCATGGACCAGCGCAAGCGGCACTTCGGCCGAGCGAAGCACTGCAAGCGCGTCCATCGCGTCCATCAGGTCCGGGATCACGGGCGCCGTTTTGGTGAGCCGCTGAAGATTGAGCTCTTCGCCATCGAGCATTGCGGTCAGCATGTCGCGAGTTGCGACGACACCGACGATATTGTCGACCGAACCATCCGCGACCGGCAACCTGCTGTGCGTCGTTTGAGACAATGCGGCCCTGATTTCGGGGCCCGTGCAGCGGATGTCGATCCAGTCGATATCCATGCGGGGGGTCATGACCTCACGCACCGGCCGGTCAGCAAGCCGCACGATTCCCGAAATGATGGCTCGCTCGCTTTCTTCGAGAACGCCCGCGGTTTGCGCTTCCGCCACGACCAGCTGAAGTTCTTCCGCCGTAACGACATTCTTCGCTTCGCGGTTGAGCCCCAACAGCCTGAAAATCAGCGCGCTCGTCTGATCGAGAAGCCAGACGAATGGGGCCGTGAGCTTGCTGAGCCACCCCATCGGGCGAGCGACGATCGCCGCGATCGCTTCAGGGTTACGCAGCGCAAACTGCTTTGGAACCAGTTCGCCGATGACCAGGCTCGCAAAAGTGGTGACCACGATCACCAATCCAAAGCCGACAGCTTCGGCAGTTTCCTTGTCCAGCCCGAGAATTGCGATCCGCTGCGACACCGGTTGTCCAAGACTGGCGCCCGAATAGGCGCCGTTGATGATTCCAATCAGGGTGATGCCGATCTGGACGGTCGACAGGAAGCGGCCGGGTTCAGCCGCAAGGTCGAGCGCGCACCTTGCGCCGCGCGACCCCGACTTTACCATGGCCTTCAGCCTTGCATCGCGGGAGGACACGATTGCCAGCTCGCTCATCGACAATAGTCCGTTCACCGCGACGAGTGCGAGGATCAGGACCAGGTCGAACCAGGGGAAGGGAAGGAGCGCGTCGCTCATAGGTTGGACAGATTCCATGCCGTCAAATTCATGTGGGGGCAAGCACCGGATCGATATGGCTGCGGAACTGTTGCCGGGAGACGCTGTTCCCTCGGGCTTTTCACGTGACTGGATTTCGAGGAGTAAAAATGCGTCGCCAAACCTTGATACTTACTGCCGCGTCGATGACGCTGGTGCTGGCGACAACCGCCTGCATGACCGACCCCTACACAGGGCAGCAAACGATCAACCGCACCGCGGTCGGAATCGGCGTGGGCGCCTTGGGCGGCTATTTGCTGGGCGACATTATCGGCGGCGATCATGACCGAAACGCCAAGGTGATTGGCGTCGGCATCGGTGCGCTGGCCGGCGGCGTCGTCGGAAATTACATGGACCAGCAGGAGGCCGAACTTCGGCGTCAGACCGCCGGAACCGGGGTCGACGTCTACCGGCAGGGAGACGAGCTGGTCCTGCGGATGCCGTCGGGCATTACCTTCCAGGTCGATCACTCCGACATCCAGCCGCAATTCCAGTCGACGTTGGACCAGGTCTCGCAAACCCTGGCGAGCTACAACCAGACCTACATCGATGTGCTGGGACACACTGATTCGACGGGCAGCGACGCCTATAACCAGGCCTTGTCCGACCGGCGCGCGCAGTCGGTCGCGGACTATCTCGCCGGGCGCGGCGTGGCGCGGGCGCGCATTGGCACGCGCGGCTATGGCGAAAGCCAGCCCATCGCATCGAACGAGACCGACGCCGGGCGAGCCGAGAATCGCCGCGTTGAAATCAAGGTCGTTCCGGTTACCCAGCCCGGATACTGACGAAAGAATCAGCTGCGGCGCGCTTCGAAAAAGGAACGAAGCTGCGCCGCCGCTTCCTCCTCCCCGATGCCGCCCAGCACGTCGGGGCGGTGGTGACAGGTCGCCTGCGAGAAGAATCGCGGGCCGTTAACCACTCCGCCGCCCTTTGGGTCCTCCGCCGCGAAGCGCAGTGCATCGATCCGCGACAGGGCAATGGCCGCAGCGCACATCGCACAGGGCTCCAGCGTGACCCATAGCGTGCAACCGTCGAGTCGCGGCTGCCCGAGCCTTGTGGCCGCATGCCGGATAGCAACCATCTCCGCATGCGCCGTCGGATCGAGGTTGCCGCGCATCGCATTGCGCGCTTCAGCTACGATCTCGTCGCCTTTCGTGATCACCGCGCCGACGGGAACTTCCCCTGCTTCGGCGGCGACTGCGGCAAGATCCAGGGCTCGGCGCATCGGATAAGGCAAGGGAAACGACATGGCCGGCCGATCGCTACCGCGGCGCGGCGCGCCTGTCATGCCTGCAAGTCGCGACAACAACGTATCAGTTGGCGGCGTTGCGCTGGGCCTCCTCCGGCTGGCGGACCTTTACGCTCGGCACTTCCACCTGTGCCTTGTCGCGCTTTACCTCAATCTTCGGGACCGCGACATTGGCTTCGCGAGTTCCGACCTCGACCGAACCGGTCTGCACCTCGAATGCAGGGGACTGTCCCCCCTGAGCCCGAATCGAGCCGTCAACGGCCTCGACCTGCGGCGCTCGAGCTTCGCGGGTCTGGGCTACGTTGATGATGCCTGACGCAAATAAGGCGATTAATGCAACCACGCCCAGGATCAGGATAAGAAGTACTGCGCGCATCGAATTTTCCTTTTGC
>Ga0314808_100072_pt1 | contig 12319 bp, 8 predicted proteins | sample STEome_6_FD_202335 | JGI IMG/M metagenome (GOLD analysis project Ga0314808, IMG submission 202335) | Metatranscriptome of soil surface biofilm microbial communities from soil inoculated with nitrogen-fixing consortium DG1, State College... ... | reverse complement strand
CTTCGGTTCAGCGCTAGCATACGCGTTCTGGTAGGCGTGAGCGCCGTACGGCCATGCCAACACGATCCTTAAAGACGGCCTTGGGTCAGAACCGGTCAATGTTTTCCCAAGTCAGGTTCGCCCGACGACCGTTTCTTTCTGTCGAGCCCAAGCGATCCGTCCGGTCGTGATGCGCTCGGTGGATTCCCTGGAGAGGGCTGCAATCTAAGCGGTAGCGAATAGACTTCGGCCAACCGACTGAACCGTTATGGGGGCGCAGGCAACTGCGCCCCCTATTGACCGAAATGGGTCGTATCCTGCCCTGGCGATTGGCGTGAAAAAGGCTACGCGGACCAAGATTCCGTGTGTCGGGGGCTCAAGTCCCTACTTCGCTGCCTAATTCCGTTACGCGGTCTGCGAAGTCACAATCTCGACGGCCTGCACCGATTGCTTGCCCAGCTCGGCGACCATTTGCTCGCGGATGAGGAATTTCTGGACCTTGCCGGTCACCGTCATCGGGAAGGCGTCGACGAAGCGGATGAAGCGCGGGATTTTGTAATGCGCGATCTGGTCGCGGCAGAAATTGCGGATTTCCTCCTCAGAGGCCTGCTCGCCCGCGCTTAGCCGGATCCAGGCGCAGACTTCCTCGCCATATCTTTCGTCCGGCAAGCCGACGACGGCGACATCCTCGATCTTCGGATGGTCGATCAGGAACTCCTCGATTTCCTTCGGATAGATGTTCTCGCCGCCGCGGATGATCATGTCCTTGATTCGGCCGACAATTTCGCCGAACCCTTCCTCGTCGAATACGGCGATGTCGCCGCTGTGCATGAAGCCGTCGCTATCGATCGCGTCGGCTGTCTTTTGCGGCTCGTCCCAATAGCCGAGCATCACCGAATAGCCGCGGGTGCAAAGCTCGCCGGGAGTTCCGACCGGCACGGTTTGGCCATTCTCGTCGGCCAGCTTGCAATCGAGGTGCGGCTGGACCCGGCCGACCGTCGACACGCGCCGGATCAGCGGATCGTCGGGCGACGTCTGGAAACTGATCGGGCTGGTCTCCGTCATTCCATAAGCGATGGTGACTTCGCTCATATGCATGCGGTCGATGACTTCCCGCATGACCGGCTCGGGACAAATCGCGCCGGCCATGATCCCCGTGCGAAGCGAACTGAGGTCGAATTGCTCGCGGTCGAGCTGCTCCAGTTCGGCGATGAACATGGTCGGCACTCCGTAGATCGCGGTGCAGCGTTCCTGCTCCACTGCTTTCAGGACCAGCCTCGGATCGAACGAGTCATTTGGCAGGACCATGGCCGCCCCATGCGTCAGGCAGCCGAGGTTCCCCATCACCATCCCGAAGCAGTGATAGAGCGGGACGGGGATACAAAGGCGGTCGCCGGGCTCGAACCGCAGGGTGATGCCCAGGAAATATCCGTTGTTGAGAATATTGTGGTGCGAAAGCGTCGCGCCCTTGGGGGCGCCAGTCGTCCCGCTCGTAAACTGGATGTTGATGGCGTCGTGCTGGTCCAGCGAAGCGGCCCGCCGAGCCAGTTCATCGCCGGACGTGGGCCGCGAAATCACATCGTCGAACCGCAGCCAGCCGGGCCGTTCCTCGGAACCAAGCTTGATCGCAATTTCAAGGTTCGGGAGCCGCGCGGCACGTAGCTTGCCGGGCTGCGAGCTCGCGAGCTCCGGCGCGAGCGCTTCACCCATGCCGGGATAGTCGCTGGTCTTGAACATCTCGGCCACGACCAGCGCCCGGACGCCAACCTTGTTGAACGTATATTCGGCCTCATGCAGGCGATAGGCGGGGTTGATCGTCACGAATACCAGTCCGGCGCGGGCCGCCGCGAACTGGGTCAGCACCCATTCGAAGCAATTGGGCGACCAGATGCCGATGCGGTCACCCTTCTCAAGGCCGAGCGCGATCAGATTGCTGGCCAATCGATCCGCTTGTTCCAGCAACTGCGAATAGGTGAAGCGCCGCTGCTGATGAACCGAAACCAGTGCGTCCAGGTCGCCCCAGCGCTCGGCGGCGGAAACCAGCGCCTCGCCGATCGTCGATTGAAGTTTTGGGGGTTCGGTCGGGCCTTTGAAGTGACTCAGCATCGTCGCCTCCATTGAGACCATTCAATGCGCCCAAGCCGAGCCAATTTCCAGTTCGGCAAATTGGAGCCTTTCTCCTGTCCTACAGGAGATTGGACATGGCGTAGGGAAGTCGGCCCATTGGCCCGCCGGCTCTTTCGCTTCGTGAACAACCGAACTGACAAAGACGAACGGCGCTAACTTCACAAAAATGGTGCCGAGCCCGATGCAAATAGTGAAGTTAAGCGCGCAGACGGGGCCCGAATACAAAAACGCCCGGGCACTAGTCCCGGGCGTCCTTGCGTGACGATCGCTCGTCAGCCCCCTTGGAAGTAGTTCGTTGCCTCGCGCCCCCTGACCTGCGCTTGGCATCCTCCCCGGACTTCCGGCCTGACGACCGCGTCCGAAGGGGATGGCTACGCCCGGTGCGACGGGCTTGTCACGTCAAAATCGGCAGAAGCGACACATTCTTCATCAGTATGTGGCGCTGGTGCCACAGGCGGTACGCGATTGCCTTGGGCGAGGGCGGTCACTAGGACAGCCCGCAACCGTCATATCCAATCAGGACCAATCAACTTGCGCGTCTCCCGTTCGTTTCTCCCCGTCCTCAAGGAAAGCCCCAGCGACGCCCAGATCGTCAGCCACAAGCTGATGCTTCAGGCCGGACTAGTCCGACAAACCGCTGCCGGCATCTACGCCTGGCTGCCGGTGGGCTTCCGCGTCCTGAAGAAGATCGAGCAGATCGTCCGCGAGGAGCAGGATCGGGCCAGCGCGATTGAGCTGCTGATGCCGACGCTCCAGTCCGCCGACTTGTGGCGCCAGTCGGGCCGCTACGACGCTTATGGTCCGGAAATGCTGCGCATCAAGGACCGGCACGAGCGCGAGATGCTATACGGGCCGACCAATGAGGAGATGATCACCACGCTCTTCCGCGACGAGGTGAAGAGCTACCGCGACCTGCCGCGCACCCTCTATCATATCCAGTGGAAGTTCCGGGACGAGGTACGCCCGCGGTTCGGCGTCATGCGCGGCCGAGAATTCCTGATGAAGGACGCTTACAGCTTCGACCTCGACGAAGCAGGCGCCCGGCAAAGCTACTACAGCCAGCTTCTGGCCTATCTCCGCACCTTCCAGCGGATGGGCATCCGCGCGGTGCCAATGAAGGCCGCGTCGGGCCCGATCGGCGGCGACCTCAGCCACGAATTCATCGTCCTGGCCCCGACCGGCGAAAGCGAAGTCTTCTACGACGCGTCGTTCGAGGAATTCGACTGGCACCAGGACGAGCTTCGTTATGAGGACGCAGCAGGGCTCCAGGGCCTGTTCGACAAGGTCAGCTCGACCTATGCCGCGACCGACGAGACCCATGACGAGGCCCGCTGGGCCGAGGTTCCGGCCGACCGACAGCGGCAGGGACGCGGCATCGAAGTCGGGCACATCTTCTACTTCGGCACCAAATATTCCGCGGCGCTCGGGCTTAAGGTTTCCGGAGCCGATGGCTCGATGGTGACCCCCGAAATGGGCAGCTATGGCATCGGCGTCTCACGCCTCGTCGGAGCGATCATCGAGGCCAGCCACGACGACAACGGCATCATCTGGCCCGAAGCGGTTGCCCCGTGGAAGGTTGGCCTCGTCACGATGCGCGGCGACGATGCGGCCTCAATCGCTGCGGCCGATGACATCTATGCAAAACTGACCGCCGCCGGCGTCGAGACACTTTACGACGACCGCGACGAGCGGGGCGGGGTCAAGCTCGGCTCGATGGACCTCATCGGACTGCCCTGGCAGTTGATCATCGGCCCGCGCGGCCTTGCCGCTGGCGTCGTCGAGCTCAAGAACCGCCGCACTGGCGAGCGCGAGGAACTTTCGATCGACTCCGCGCTTGAGCGGCTGACCGCATGATCCTCAACGCTCACGAAAAGATGATTGCCAAGCGCTACCTCGTCCCGGTCAAGGGCGAGCGCTTCATCTTTGTCGTAGCGGGATTCTCGGTCGGAGCCGTCGCGCTCGGAGTCGCGGCGCTGATCATCGTGATGAGCGTCATGAACGGCTTCCGGGCGGAACTGTTCGACAAGATCGTCGGCTTGAACGGCCACGCGATCGTCCAGGGGTATGACGGGCGCCTCGCCAACTGGGAGCAGATTGCCGACGCGGCGCGCAAGACGCCCGGCGTTCAGTCCGCAACCCCGCTGATCGAACAGCCGCTGATGGCCTCGGCGAACGGAAGGGTCGAAGGCGTGCTGGTCCGTGGCAATACGCTTGAGGACATCCGCACCAACCCGATCCTCAACGGCAAGGTGGTTGCCGGCGACCTGAAATCGATTGTACCGGGAAGCGGTCGCGTCGCGATCGGCGCCCGTCTCGCCGAAACACTCGGCGCCTTTCCAGGTTCGGAAATCTCGCTGATCAGTCCGGACGGCCGCTCGACCCCCGTCGGGACTGTTCCGCGGATCGTCACCTACACAGTCGGAGCGATCTTCGAAGTCGGCATTTTCGAATATGACAAAGCCTTCGTCATCATGCCGATGCAGGACGCGCAGACGCTGCTGTTGCTCGGCGACGGAGTCGGCATGGTCGAAGTCCAGGTCGATGACCCCGACAAGGTCGCGGAAACGCTGGTGCCGCTTCAGCCGCTCGTGCGGGGCCGGGGCATCGTCGTCGACTGGAAGCAGATGAATAGCGCGCTGTTCGAAGCTTTGGAGGTGGAGCGCATCGCCATGTTCGTGGTGCTGTGCATCATCATCCTGGTCGCGGCGTTCAACATCGCTTCCTCGCTGATCATGCTGGTGCGCGCCAAGACCCGCGACATCGCCATCCTCCGCACCATGGGGGCTAGCCGGCGTTCGCTGCTCAAGATCTTCATGACCGTCGGTCTCAGCATCGGACTGATCGGGATCGTCACCGGCGCGATCCTGGGCGCGGTCTTCCTCTTCTTCCGCCAGCAGGTAGTGAATGTCATCCAGCTGGTGACGGGCCAGAACCTGTGGGATCCATCGGTCCGCTTCCTGACTGAGCTGCCGTCCCGCACTGACCCGTTCGAAGTGATCGCGATCGTCGCAGTCACGCTGGTGCTGACCTATTTCGCCACCCTTTTCCCGGCCCGGAATGCGGCCAACACCGATCCGGTCCAGGTGCTCCGCTATGAGTGATGCCGTTCTTGCCACGCGCGGGCTGAAGCGCAGCTTCACGCAGGGCGACGTCACCATTGAGGTGCTCCGCGGCGTCGACCTCGACGTACGCCCGGGCGAAATCGTCGCTCTCCTCGGCCCGTCAGGCTCGGGCAAATCGACCTTGCTGCAGGCGGTCGGGTTGCTTGAAGGCGGATTCGAAGGATCTATCCGGATTGCTGGCCAGGAGGCTTCGGCCTTGGACGATGACGGCCGAACCGCGCTCCGCCGCGACGCGCTGGGCTTCGTCTACCAGTTCCACCACCTGCTGCCGGATTTCGACGCGCTGGAAAATGTCCTCCTGCCACAGATCATTCACGGCGCCGATGCCGGAGCCGCCCGGTCCCGCGCGGAGGAATTGCTCGGCAAACTGGGCCTGTCGCAGCGGCTCGATCATCGCCCGTCCAAGCTGTCGGGCGGCGAGCAGCAGCGGGTTGCCGTCGCTCGAGCTTTGGCCCACCGGCCGCCGCTCGTGCTGGCCGACGAGCCGACCGGCAACCTTGACGAGGCAACCGCCGATCGCGTGCTGGGCGAATTTCTGGCGCTGGTCCGGGGCGAGGGCAGCGCTGCACTGGTCGCGACCCATAATGAGCGCCTCGCGGCCAAGATGGACCGCGTTGTCCGATTGCACGATGGAGTGCTGCAATGACCGAGCTGACGCAAATCCCGGTGTCCAGGCCCGACGGATCGGCTGCCGACCTTTCCGATCACAAGGGGGAGGTGATGCTGATCGTCAACGTCGCCTCGCAATGCGGCTTCACGCCGCAATATGAAGGGCTGGAGGCGCTGCAGCGCAAATATTCCGGCAATGGCTTCAGCGTGCTCGGCTTCCCCTGCAACCAGTTCGGGGCGCAGGAGCCAGGCAATGCCGAGGAAATCGCCAACTTCTGCAAGCTAACCTACGACGTGAGCTTCCCGCTCTACGGCAAGATCGACGTCAACGGCGATAACGCCGCGCCGATCTACAAGCACCTGAAGGATGAAGCTCCCGGGCTGCTCGGGTCGAAGTCGATCAAATGGAACTTCACCAAATTCCTGGTCGATCGTTCGGGCAAGGTGGTGAAGCGCTATCCGCCGCAAGCCAAGCCCGAGGATCTCGCCGCAGACATCGAAGCGCTGCTGTAATCCAGTTTGAATTTTGCGCCCTTGAGGCGCATTGTCCGGCGCCAAAGGCAGGGGGTGCCGATGGCTACAGCCGGTCCGGTTGGCGAACGCGAACGCGTTGCCGAAATGGACATCTTGCGGGGCGTGGCGCTCCTTGGCGTCCTCATCATGAACTTCGTCGCATTCGCAGACGTCGGATGGTTGGCCACCAAGACGCAGATCGATGCGCTTCCCACGGCAAGCGTCGACTGGTGGGCCTATGAGGCAACGCGATTGTTCGTCGGCGACAAGGCCAATACGACCTTTGCCACGCTGTTCGGGCTGGGTTTCTACATCCAGATGAGCCGAGGCGAGGGTAAGGCTGGGTTCGAGGAAGGCTATCGCCGCCGCCTGCTCTGGCTGCTGATCTTCGGCTTGATCAATTCCATCTTCTTGTGGGTCTGGGACATCCTCAACCTTTATGCATTGGCCGGTTTCCTGTTGCTGCTCACCCGGCGATGGTCGACCAAGACGCTGGTAGTCGTCGGCACTGTCTGCGCGCTCTACAGCGACAATTTGCAGGAATGGCTGGTTGAGGTGTTCGCCCTGCAAATGCCGGGCGCCGATAACCTCTTCGCCGATGCAGCCGTCCTTCAGCGGCAGGATATCGCCATCAACGGCAGCTATTGGGCCAACGTCCAGTCGATGTGGCACATGACGCTCAATGAGTGGCTGCTTGGCGGGGTAATCGTCGCCTGGATCGTCTATGCATTCGGGCGCTTCTGCCTTGGCGCGGCGATCGGCAGGAGCGGGCTATTCGAGAATGTCGAAATGCATTTGCCGCTGCTGCGCCGTATCGCGACGATCGCCCTTCCGCTCGGTTTGGCAATCGGTCTGTTCATACGGCTGGTAAGGCGCGACTTGCTCGAGCTGCCAGGTGACGCCGAGTCCTGGAAGCACTTCGCCAAGATCATCGCGTCTCCCGCCGCGCTTATTCTCGCCGCGGGTTATTGTGCCGGAATTGTCGTTGCACTTCGAAGCGGGTGGGGACGGCGCATTTTCACTCCGTTCGGCACCGTCGGCAGAATGGCGCTGACCAACTACCTGGCCCAAGGCTTCATTTATGCCTTCATCCTGTTCGGTGTCGGCCCTGGGCTGGGCCTCGCAGGCAAGATCGGCAGTTTCGCGGTTGTCCTGATCTGTATCGTCTTCTTCGCAGGCCAGATAGCGTTCAGCCATTGGTGGTTGGCCCGTTATCGCTTCGGCCCGATGGAATGGGTCTGGCGCACGCTCACTTATGGCGAAAGGCCCGCGATGAGGCGCGCCGATGCGGTTCCGCTCGCCGCATAAACTGGGGATAAGTCGCTCGCGCGGCTAGCGACTCGGTGGGCCATTCCCCATAGTCGCTTGATGTCCGTGCCGTACGTCCCCCTGCGTGTCTTTTCCTCGTTCACGATGCTCGAAGGCGCGATAGAACCCAAGCTGATCGCAAAGCATGCGGCCAAGCTCGGATTCCCGGCCGTGGCGCTTAACGATCGCAACGGACTCTATGCGGCAATGGCCTTTGGCGAGGCCTGTCAGGAAACCGGCGTTCAACCGATCGTCGGTGCCATGCTGGCCGTGGCGCGTCCTGCCGATATCGGACCGCCGGAAACGATCGATTGGCTGGTGCTGCTGGCACAGGATGAAGCAGGGTACGACAATCTCTGCCGTCTTGTGTCGTCGGCGCATCTGGATCGCCCGGCTCATGAAGAGCCCCATGTTACGTTGCAGGCGCTTGAAGGCGCCACTTCGGGACTGCTTTGCCTGACCGCGGGCGGAGAGGGCGCGCTTGCACGGCTGTTCGCAGATGGACAAGCCGACAGGGCCGGGAACTATGCAGGGCGATTGAAGGCGCTGTTCCCGAACCGGCTGTACATTGAGCTTTCCAGGCGCGGCGACCCGGTCGAGGAAGCGGCCGAGACCGCGTTGATCGATCTCGCCTATGCGCTCGACCTTCCGCTCGTCGCGACCAATCCGGCCCAATATGCTGAACCGGACTTTCACGCCGCTCATGATGCGATGATGTGCATCGCGGGTTCGACCTATGTCGAGAATAATGAGCGGCCACGCAGCTCGCCCGAGGCCTGGCTGAAGCCGGCGCCGGTGATGGAACAGCTATTCGCCGATCTTCCAGAAGCGATCGCCAATACTTCAGTCATCGCCCAGCGCTGCGCCGTTTCCGCACCGAAGCGCCGGCCGATCCTTCCCCGGCTGAGCAACGACGAGGACGAAACGCTCCGTCGGGATGCGCATGCCGGTCTCGACAAGCGGATCGAAGGGCGAACTGAGGAGGAGAAGGTCCAGTATCGCGAACGGCTCGATTTCGAGATCGACGTCATCACGCGCATGGGTTTCGCGGGTTACTTCCTGATCGTCGCCGACTTCATTCAATGGGCCAAGGCGAATGACATACCAGTCGGTCCTGGCCGCGGCTCGGGTGCCGGCAGCGTCGTGGCTTGGGCGCTGACGATCACCGATCTCGACCCCATTGAGCTCAACCTGCTGTTCGAGCGCTTCCTCAACCCCGAGCGCGTCTCGATGCCGGATTTCGACATCGACTTCTGCGAAACCCACCGAGACAAGGTCATCGCTTACGTTCAGCAGAAATATGGGCGGGACAAAGTTGCGCAGATCATCACTTTCGGCCGTCTGAAGGCCCGCGCGGTCCTCAAGGACACCGGCCGCGTTCTCCAGATGAGCTACGGCCAGGTCGACCGGCTGGCGAAGCTGGTTCCCAACCATCCAACCGACCCCTGGACGCTGGAGCGTAGCCTCAACGGCGTCGGGGAGCTGGAAAAGGAATATCGGTCCGATCCCGATGTGAAGCGGCTGTTCGACCTGGCGATGAAACTGGAAGGCCTGCCGCGCCACAGCTCGACCCACGCCGCGGGCGTAGTGATCGGCGACCGACCGCTCAGCGAGCTGGTCCCGCTTTATCGCGACCCGCGTTCGGATATGCCGGTCACCCAGTTCGACATGAAATATGTCGAGGGCGCCGGCCTGGTGAAGTTCGACTTCCTCGGCTTGAAGACCCTTTCGGTGCTGAAGGAAGGGCAGCGGTTGCTCGCCCAGCGCGGAATAGAGGTCAATTTCGCCGCGCTGCCGTGGGACGATGAATCCGTCTACGAACTGCTGCAGCGGGGCGACACGGTCGGCGTGTTCCAGTTGGAATCGGAAGGAATGCGGCGCACGCTCGCCGCCGTCCGGCCAACCAGCTTCGGTGACATCATCGCGCTGGTTTCGCTCTATCGACCGGGCCCGATGGACAACATTCCGTTGTTCGGGGACCGTAAGAATGGCCGCGTTCCGATCGCCTATCCGCACCCGATGCTGGAGGAGGTGCTGAAGGAAACCTACGGCATCTTCGTCTACCAGGAACAGGTGATGGAGGCCGCAAAGGTTCTCGCCGGCTACAGCCTTGGCGAAGCGGATCTCCTGCGCCGCGCGATGGGCAAGAAGATCCAGTCGGAGATGAACGAGCAGCGCGCCCGCTTCATCGAGGGTGCGGCGAAGAACGACATTGGTCCTGCCAAGGCGAATGAGCTGTTCGACTTGATCGACAAGTTCGCCGGCTATGGCTTCAACAAGAGCCACGCCGCTGCCTATGCGCTGGTTGCCTATCACACCGCCTGGCTGAAGGCGCATCATCCGCCCGAATTCTTCGCTGCGTCGATGAGCTTCGACATGGCCCAGACCGACAAGCTTTCGCTTTTCGTCGAGGACATGCGGCGGAGCGAGGTCGAATGCCTGGGACCGGACGTCAACGCCAGCGAGGCGGACTTTTCGGTCGAAGACGGCAAGGTTCGCTACGCGCTCGGAGCTCTGAAGGGCGTTGGCGAGAAGGCGATGGAAGCGCTGGTCGCCGAGCGCAAAGGGAACGGTCCGTACAAGAACCTCGACGAATTTTCGGAGCGGATCGACCCAAAGCTTTTGAACAGGCGCCAGTTGGAAAGCCTGGCCGGGGCAGGCGCGTTCGATGCGCTTAATTCGGACCGGGCGGCGGTTCATGGGGCGGCCGAAACGATCCTCGCCCATGCCGCTTCGGCTCATGATCAGCGGACCAGCGGCCAGCACGGCCTGTTCGGCGGCGGCGGCAGTAGCGGCGTTGCCCCCATCCGGCTTCCGAAGGATGCCCGTTGGAACCTGGCGGACCGAATGGCAGCCGAGCGGGAGGCATTCGGCTTCTACTTCTCTGCCCACCCGGTCGATGCCCAGCGCCATCTCCTCGCCGCGCACAAGGTCAGGAGTTTCGCCGAACTTGCTGCAATGCCGGGTCCGCCCGATGGCGGACGATCTTCGTCAATGCTTGCCGGCCTTATCGAAGGAGCGCGCTGGCGGGTCTCCGCCCGGGGCCGTAGGTTCCTCACGGCGACCATTTCCGACGCCAGCGGACAGTATGAAGCAACCGCTTTCGACGAGGAGCCATGCGCCGACCTGGAAGCCGCTGCCAAGTCCTCGTCATGTGGTCTGATGACCGTCGAGCTCGACCGCAGGCCAGGTGACGACACGCCGCGAGTTACGGTGAAGAAGTTTCAGCCGCTCGATAGCCTGGCGAAGCGGTCGCGCCTGCTGCTTTCGATCCATATCGCCGACGTGTCGCTGCTTCCCGCAATCGCTCGCGAGCTGGCCGAAGCTCATGGCGGCAATGGTGTGGTACGCGCGATCCTTCCCGTCAGCGAAGGGCGGAAGGCAACGCTGGTGCTAGGGCGCGACTTCAACCTCGATGCCGACCTCGCCGCCCGCCTGACCCGGGTATCGGGTGAGGGAGCTGTCGAGCTCAGCGCCCAGGAGCCGCCAAGGCTCGCCCTAGTCGGCTAATTCGAGGGAGTGGGCGAGGGCGCCACCTCGTTAACGACGGGCGGACTTGCGACCGGCTCATCAGGAACCAGCGACGGAGTTGTTTCCACCGCATTAGCGTCCGTCGGCGCTGCAGGCTCCTCGGCTGCCGGCATGTCGACCGTCGCTTCAGGCTGCGTCGGCGTAGCCGTCTCATATTCTGAACCCGGTAACTCGCGAGGCGCTTTGCCCGGCGGCGGGGCCTTGTCCTTCGGTGCTGTCGCCCCCTGGTAAATACACGCATCCAGCCCATCGCGACGAACCTGTCCGATGCGGGCGGAAATGGTGTTGCCGTAACGGCGAGTGAAGCCCTTGGGCGCAATCGCACCGCGCTTCTTGGGTAGCGGCAGGATCGCCGCGATGCGCGCCGCCTCGGTCGCGCTCAGTGCGCTGGCGTCATGGCCAAAATAGCGCTCTGCACCGGCATTGGCGCCATAGGTGCCGATCCCCGTCTCGGCGACGTTGAGATAGACCTCCATGATCCGCCGCTTGCCCCACAGCTGCTCGATCAGGAAAGTGAAATAGGCCTCGACACCCTTACGGACATAACCACCGCCCTGCCACAGGAACGCGTTCTTGGCGGTCTGCTGGCTGATCGTGGATCCGCCGCGGATTCGCCCGCCGGAAGCGTTGCGCTTCATCGCGTCCTCGATTGCCTCGAAGTCGAACCCATTATGCTGGCAGAACTTGCCGTCCTCCGCGGCGATGGCGGCGCGGACCATGTCGCGGTCCATTTCGTCGAGGCTCATCCAGTCTTTGTTGAGCCCCCGCCCGGAAACCAGATCGCCGATCATCGTGGCGGTGATTGGCGGCGGGACGAAGCGATAGGCAAGAACCCAGAGGATGCTGAACAGGAACAGCGCCAGAATGATCCGCCACAGCCAGCCGATAAAGCCGCGGCGGCCCTTGCGCTTGCGTCGGTAGGTCGGGATGCTGCTCGCGCGCTTGGCCATGGCGCTTTGTGTCCGGGCAGCGGGCAAAAGAAAAGAGCGCCGTTCGGCGGCCGAAAAATGAACCTCATATTAGCGGGCGTTGAGCCGCCCTGTGACCGGGATCAGTCGAGTTGAATTACCCCGGGGTTCATCTGCCACACAGGCGCAACTCCTACAGTAGGCGGTTGATATTCATAAGCG
>Ga0314808_100071_pt1 | contig 12494 bp, 23 predicted proteins | sample STEome_6_FD_202335 | JGI IMG/M metagenome (GOLD analysis project Ga0314808, IMG submission 202335) | Metatranscriptome of soil surface biofilm microbial communities from soil inoculated with nitrogen-fixing consortium DG1, State College... ... | reverse complement strand
GCGGTGCGCGCTCTGGCACACTGTTCAGGTTGCTTGACGCGCGTCGCTGACCCATGTCGGTGCCGCCGCCCCTTGAGAGCCTCCTGACGGGGACTCGCCCGGACTCCTCTCGGAGGCCCGAGGGAAGCGCAAGTTACCCGGTTCGGCCGGGCAATCCACACGAGAAGTGGCACTCAGGTGCGCACCTTTCACCGCGAAGCGGGCGCGACACGCCCGACCTCGGGGGTCGGATGCCAAGGGAACCGGTAGTCAGAAGCGAGAGAGAGACGTTCATCAGATGGCGGGACAGAAGATCCGCATCCGGCTGAAGTCGTACGACCACGAGGTCATCGACAACTCGGCTCGGAAGATCGTTGACACAGTGACGCGCGCCGGCGCGACCGTGGTGGGACCCGTCCCGCTGCCGACGGAGAAGAACGTCTTCGTCGTCATCCGGTCGCCGCACAAGTACAAGGACAGCCGCGAGCACTTCGAGATGCGCACGCACAAGCGCCTCATCGACATCATCGACCCGACGCCCAAGGCCGTCGACTCGCTGATGCGTCTCGACCTGCCGGCGGACGTCAACATCGAGATCAAGCTCTGAGGCGGTTGTTGAGATGACTGTTGCTCAGAAGAACGTCAAGGGCGTGCTCGGCGAGAAGCTCGGCATGACCCAGGTGTGGGACGCAGACAACAAGCTCGTCCCCGTGACCGTGGTCAAGGCCGGCCCCTGCGTCGTGACGCAGGTGCGTGCCGACGAGACCGACGGCTACTCCGCGGTCCAGATCGCCTTCGGTGCGATCGACCCCCGCAAGGTGAACAAGCCGATGAGCGGCCACTTCGAGAAGGCCGGCGTCACGCCGCGCCGTCACCTCGTCGAGCTCCGCACGGCCGACGCCGCCGACTACGAGCTCGGCCAGGAGATCACGGCCGAGTCCTTCGAGGCCGGCCAGCGCGTCGACGCGACGGGCACGACCAAGGGCAAGGGCTTCGCCGGTGTCATGAAGCGTCACGGCTTCCACGGCGTCAGCTCCTCGCACGGCGCGCACCGCAACCACCGCAAGCCGGGCTCCATCGGCGGCTGCTCGACCCCGGGCCGTGTCTTCAAGGGCATGCGCATGGCTGGTCGCATGGGTGGCGTTCGCCAGACGACCCAGAACCTCCAGATCCACGCCGTTGACGCCGAGAAGGGCCTCCTGCTCATCAAGGGTGCCGTCCCCGGCCCCCGCGGTGGCATCGTCCTGATCCGCACGGCTGCGAAGGGTGCATGATCCACATGGCCACGAAGACCCCCAAGCTTCCCGCTGACATCTTCGACGTCCAGACCAACGTCCCGCTGATCCACCAGGTCGTGGTGGCGCAGCTCGCGGCCGCTCGTCAGGGCACGCACTCGACGAAGACGCGCGGCGAGGTCCGCGGCGGTGGGCGCAAGCCGTACCGCCAGAAGGGCACCGGTCGCGCCCGTCAGGGCTCGACCCGCGCCCCGCAGTTCGCCGGCGGTGGCGTCGTCCACGGCCCGCAGCCGCGTGACTACTCGCAGCGCACCCCCAAGAAGATGAAGGCCGCCGCACTGCGCGGTGCCCTCTCCGACCGGGCCCGCTTCGACCGCATCCACGTCGTCGACTCCATCGTCTCGGGCGACCTGCCCTCGGCGAAGGACGCCGCTGCCCTGCTCGCCGGCCTGACCGAGCGCCCCAACCTGCTCATCGTGCTCGAGCGCGGTGACGAGGTGGCGTTCAAGTCGGTCCGCAACCTGCAGAACGTCCACGTGCTGGTCGCCGACCAGCTCAACACGTACGACGTCCTGTGCGCCGACGACATCGTCTTCACCCAGGCCGCCCTCGACGCGTTCGTCGCCGGTCCCGTGAAGGCTGACAAGGCCGACAAGGAGGCCACCAAGTGAGCATCCACGCCAAGGACCCCCGCGACATCCTCATCGCGCCGGTCGTCTCCGAGAAGTCGTACGGTCTGCTCGACGAGGGCAAGTACACCTTCATCGTCGACCCCCGTGCGAACAAGACGGAGATCAAGATCGCCATCGAGCAGATCTTCAACGTCAAGGTCGACAAGGTCCACACCCTGAACCGTCAGGGCAAGACCCGTCGCACCCGATTCGGCCTCGGCAAGCGCAAGGACACCAAGCGTGCGATCGTCTCCCTCCGCGAGGGCTCGATCGACATCTTCGGTGCGGGCGCCTGAGATCGACGAAGAATAAGGACACACGAACATGGGTATCCGTAAGTACAAGCCGACCACGCCGGGCCGTCGTGGCTCGTCGGTCGCCGACTTCGTCGAGATCACGCGTTCCACTCCGGAGAAGTCGCTGGTTCGCCCCCTGTCGAAGACGGGTGGCCGCAACAACGCCGGCCGCATCACGACGCGTCACATCGGTGGCGGTCACAAGCGTGCCTACCGCGTCATCGACTTCCGTCGCCATGACAAGGACGGCGTGCCGGCCAAGGTCGCTCACATCGAGTACGACCCCAACCGCACCGCGCGCATCGCGCTCGTCCAGTACTCGGACGGCGAGAAGCGCTACATCCTGGCTCCGAACAAGCTGAAGCAGGGCGACCCGATCGAGAACGGCCCCGCGGCCGACATCAAGCCGGGCAACTCGCTTCCGCTGCGCAACATCCCCGTGGGTACGGTCGTTCACGCGATCGAGCTCAAGCCCGGTGGTGGCGCGAAGATCGCCCGTTCCGCGGGCGCTCGCGTTCAGCTCGTCGCCAAGGACGGCCCCTACGCCCAGCTGCGTATGCCGTCCGGTGAGATCCGCAACGTCGACGCGCGCTGCCGCGCGACCGTCGGTGAGGTGGGCAACGCCGAGCAGAGCAACATCAACTGGGGCAAGGCCGGCCGCATGCGCTGGAAGGGCAAGCGCCCGACCGTCCGTGGTGTCGCCATGAACCCGGTGGACCACCCGCACGGTGGTGGTGAGGGCAAGACGTCCGGTGGACGTCACCCCGTCAGCCCCTGGGGTCAGGCCGAAGGCCGCACCCGCAAGGGACACAAGGAAAGCGACAAGCTCATCGTTCGTCGCCGCCGTACTGGCAAGAAGCGCTGATAAGGAGCCTTTGGAATGCCTCGTAGCCTGAAGAAGGGCCCCTTCATCGACGACCACCTTCAGAAGAAGGTGGACGCCCAGAACGAAGCGGGCACGAAGAACGTCATCAAGACCTGGTCGCGCCGTTCGGTCATCAGCCCGGACATGCTGAGCCACACCTTCGCCGTCCACGACGGCCGCAAGCACGTCCCGGTGTTCGTCACCGAGTCGATGGTCGGCCACAAGCTCGGCGAGTTCGCACCGACCCGCACGTTCAAGGGTCACGTGAAGGACGACAAGAAGGGTCGTCGTCGCTGATGGCCACCGAATCCAAGGAAGAAGTCATGGAAGCCAAGGCTTCGGCGCGGCACGTCCGTGTCAGCCCGCAGAAGGCTCGCCGTGTCGTGGACCTGATCCGCGGCAAGGCCGCCACCGACGCCGTCACGACGCTGAAGTTCGCGCCCCAGGCTGCCTCGGAGCCCGTGCAGAAGGTGCTCGAGAGCGCCATCGCCAACGCTCGTGTCAAGGCTGACCGCGAGTCGGTCGCCTTCGACGAGCGCAACCTCGTCATCACGGCCGCGTTCGTGGACGAGGGCCCGACGATGAAGCGTTTCCGTCCGCGTGCCCAGGGCCGCGCCGGTCGCATCAACAAGCGGACGAGCCACATCACCGTGGTCGTCACGCAGCCGGAGAACAAGAAGGGAGCCCGCTGATGGGTCAGAAGGTCAACCCCCATGGCTTCCGTCTCGGCATCACGACGGACCACAAGAGCCGCTGGTTCGCCGACTCGACGAAGTCGGGTCAGCGCTACCGCGACTACGTCAAGGAAGATGTCTCGATCCGTCGCCTGATGGAGAAGGGCATGGAGCGCGCGGGCATCGCCTCGGTCGAGATCGAGCGCACCCGTGACCGCGTCCGCGTCGACATCCACACCGCCCGCCCGGGCATCGTCATCGGCCGCCGCGGCGCCGAGGCCGACCGCATCCGTGGCGAGCTCGAGAAGCTCACGGGCAAGCAGGTCCAGCTCAACATCCTCGAGGTGAAGAACCCCGAGATCGTGTCCCAGCTGGTCGCCCAGGGCATCGCCGAGCAGCTGTCGGCCCGCGTGGCGTTCCGCCGCGCCATGCGCAAGGGCATGCAGTCCGCCCAGCGCGCCGGCGCCAAGGGCATCCGCGTGCAGGTCTCCGGCCGCCTCAACGGCGCCGAGATGAGCCGCACCGAGTTCTACCGCGAGGGCCGCGTCCCGCTGCACACGCTGCGTGCGCAGATCGACTACGGCTTCTACGAGGCCCGCACCACGTTCGGCCGCATCGGCGTCAAGGTGTGGATCTACAAGGGTGACATGACGGCCAAGGAGCTCGCTGCCCAGCAGGCCGCCGCTCCGCGCCCGTCGCGTGGTCCGCGTCGTGACGGCGGTGACCGTCCGAACCGCGCCCGTCGTGGTGACCGCAACGAGACCGCCGCTGCTCCGGCAGTGAACGAGACCGCTGCTGCCGAGGCCCCTGCCGCGGCCAGCACCGAGAATGAGCAGGCCTGACCATGTTGATTCCCCGTCGAGTCAAGCACCGCAAGCAGCACCACCCGAACCGCCACGGTGCGGCCAAGGGCGGAACGACGATCGCGTTCGGTGACTACGGCATCCAGGCTCTCGAGCCGGCCTACGTGACCAACCGTCAGATCGAGTCCGCTCGTATCGCGATGACCCGCTACATGAAGCGTGGCGGCAAGGTGTGGATCAACATCTACCCCGACCGTCCGCTCACCAAGAAGCCCGCCGAGACCCGCATGGGTTCCGGTAAGGGTTCGCCGGAGTGGTGGATCGCCAACGTCAAGCCGGGTCGCGTCATGTTCGAGATCTCGGGCGTGGCAGAGCCGGTGGCACGTGAGGCCATGCGTCTCGCGATGCACAAGCTCCCCATGAAGTGCCGCTTCGTCCAGCGTGAGGGTGGTGACATCTGATGGCAGTCGGAACCAAGGACCTGGCTCCCGAGCAGCTGCGTGGTCTCGACGACACGAAGCTGGCGGACGAGCTGAAGAAGGCCAAGGAAGAACTGTTCAACCTGCGTTTCCAGTCGGCCACCGGCCAGCTGGACAACCACGGCCGTCTGCGCGCCGTCAAGAAGGACATCGCGCGCATCTACACCGAGATGCGTGAGCGCGAGCTCGGCATCGGCTCGGCCCCCGCCGCCCCCAAGGTGGAGGAGAAGGCCGAGAAGGTCGAGAAGAAGGCTGCCAAGGCCGACAAGAAGGCCGACAAGGCCGAGAAGGCTGACAAGGCCGAGAAGAAGGCCAAGAAGGCTGACAAGGCGCAGGAGGCTGACGCATGAGCGAGCAGGAGAAGGTCGTGAGCGACCAGACGAGTGAGCGCAACTACCGCAAGACCCGCCAGGGTTACGTGGTGAGCGACAAGATGGACAAGACCGTCGTCGTCGAGGTCGAGGACCGCGTCAAGCACGCGCTCTACAGCAAGGTCATCCGCCGCACCAGCAAGGTCAAGGTGCACGACGAGGCGAACGAGGCCGGCGTGGGCGACCGCGTGCTCATCATGGAGACGCGTCCGCTCTCCGCCACGAAGCGCTGGAGGATCGTCGAGATCCTCGAGAAGGCCAAGTAAGCCACCCCCCATTTCCGTTCGGCAAGGCTCATCCGGGCAACCGGTGAGAACCAGCACGACGACAGGAGTTAGACAGTGATTCAGCAGGAGTCGCGGCTGCGCGTCGCCGACAACACCGGTGCCAAGGAAATCCTTTGCATCCGTGTTCTCGGTGGCTCGGGCCGTCGCTACGCCGGCATCGGCGACACCATCGTCGCCACCGTCAAGGACGCGATCCCTGGCGGCAACGTGAAGAAGGGTGACGTCGTCAAGGCCGTCATCGTCCGCACCGTCAAGGAGCGTCGCCGCGCCGACGGTTCCTACATCAAGTTCGACGAGAACGCTGCGGTGATCCTCAAGGCCGACGGTGACCCCCGTGGTACCCGCATCTTCGGCCCGGTGGGCCGCGAGCTGCGCGAGAAGAAGTTCATGAAGATCATCTCTCTCGCGCCGGAGGTGCTGTGAACATGGCGAAGACCACCATCACCAAGATGAAGATCAAGAAGGGTGACCTCGTCCAGGTCATCTCGGGCCGCAGCCAGAAGAACGGCGGCGACCGGGGCAAGCAGGGCAAGGTCATCGCGGTCTACCCCGAGACCCAGCGTGTGCTGGTCGAGGGCATCAACCGCGTCACCAAGCACGTCAAGGCGGGCGCGACCGCCCGTGGCACCCGCACCGGTGGCCTGACGCACACCGAGGCTGCGATCCACGTGAGCAACGTCGCGATCGTCGACCCCGAGTCGAAGAAGCCGACCCGCATCAAGACGCGTGTCGAGACCGTCGAGCGCAATGGCCGCCAGAAGGCGGCCCGCGTCCGTGTCGCGGTCAAGTCGGACAAGGACCTCTGAGAATGACTGAGACCAGCACCAAGCCGCGCCTCCAGCAGCGCTACCAGGACGAGATCAAGGGCTCGATGCTCGAGCAGTTCGGCTACGCCAACGTCATGCAGGTGCCCGGCGTCGTCAAGGTCGTCGTCAACATGGGTGTCGGCGACGCGGCGAAGGACAGCAAGCTCATCGAGGGTGCCGTCCGCGACCTCACCGCCATCACGGGCCAGAAGCCGGTCGTGACCAAGGCTCGCAAGTCGATCGCCCAGTTCAAGCTGCGTGAGGGCATGCCGATCGGCGCCCACACGACGCTTCGCGGTGACCGCATGTGGGAGTTCCTCGACCGTCTCGTGACGATCGCCCTCCCGCGCATCCGTGACTTCCGTGGCCTCTCGCCGAAGCAGTTCGACGGCAACGGCAACTACACGTTCGGCCTGACCGAGCAGTCGATGTTCCACGAGATCGACCAGGACCGGATCGACCGCGTGCGAGGCATGGACATCACCGTGGTCACCACGGCGACCAACGATGACGAGGGTCGCGCGCTGCTCAAGCAGCTCGGCTTCCCCTTCAAGGAGAACTGACATGGCCAAGACCGCGCTCGTTAACAAGGCGAACCGGAAGCCGAAGTTCAAGGTCCGCGCGTACACCCGCTGCCAGAAGTGCGGTCGTCCGCACTCGGTGTACCGCAAGTTCGGCCTCTGCCGCATCTGCCTTCGCGAGATGGCTCACGCGGGCGAGCTGCCGGGCGTGACCAAGAGCTCCTGGTAATCGGCTCCCCGAGCCCAGAGCAACCCCTAGACCAACACACCTCTGACACCGTAGGTCGGCCACACGACGGCCCAGCCGTCGCCGGGCAGATAGCCCCGGTCGAAACCCCGGTGAGGAAGGGCGGAGAGCCCACATGACCATGACTGACCCGATTGCGGACATGCTGACCCGCGTCCGGAACGCCAACTCGGCGCACCACGACGTCGTCTCCATGCCGTACTCGAAGCTGAAGAAGAACATCGCCGAGATCCTCCAGAGCGAGGGCTACATCGCCTCGTGGAAGATCGAGGAGGCCGAGGTCGGCCAGACGCTGACCATCGACCTCAAGTACGGCCCCAACCGCGAGCGCTCCATCGCCGGTGTGCGTCGCGTGAGCAAGCCCGGTCTGCGCGTCTACGCCAAGTCGACGAACCTGCCCAAGGTTCTCGGTGGCCTCGGCGTCGCGATCCTGTCGACGTCGAACGGTCTGCTGACCGACCGCCAGGCACACGAGAAGGGCGTGGGTGGGGAAGTCCTCGCCTACGTCTGGTAAGGAGACACTGACATGTCGCGAATCGGACGACTCCCGGTCTCCATCCCCTCGGGTGTGGACGTCAAGGTCGAGGGCCAGGACGTCATCGTCAAGGGTCCCAAGGGTGAGCTCTCCATGACCGTCGTCCAGCCGATCACGGTCGAGCTGGGCGAGGGCAACCTCGAGGTCAAGCGCCCCAACGACGAGCGCGACTCGCGCTCGCGCCACGGCCTGACCCGGTCGCTCATCAACAACATGGTCCTCGGTGTCACCGAGGGCTACGAGAAGAAGATGGAGATCCACGGCACGGGTTACCGTGTCGCCGCGAAGGGCTCGGACCTCGAGTTCTCGCTCGGATACTCGCACCCGATCCTCATCCAGGCTCCCGCCGGCATCAACTTCGCCGTCGAGAACCCGACCCGCTTCTCGGTGCAGGGCATCGACAAGCAGCTCGTCGGTGAGGTCGCGGCGAACATCCGCAAGCTGCGCAAGCCCGACCCGTACAAGGGCAAGGGCGTTCGCTACGCGGGCGAGCAGATCCGTCGCAAGGTTGGAAAGGCCGGTAAGTAAGCCATGGCAATGATCATCAAGCGCGGTAAGTCCAAGGCTGCCGCCCGCATCCGTCGCCAGGTGCGCGGTCGCAAGAAGATCGCCGGCACCGCGGCCCGCCCCCGCCTCGTCGTGTCGCGCTCCAGCCGTCACCTCTTCGTCCAGGTCGTCGACGACACCGTCGGCAAGACCGTGGCCTCGGCCTCGACGATGGAGGCCGACCTGCGCTCCTTCGACGGTGACAAGACCGCCAAGGCCAAGAGGGTCGGCGAGCTCGTCGCCGCCCGGGCCAAGGACGCCGGCATCGAGGCAGTCGTGTTCGACCGTGGTGGCAACAAGTACCACGGCCGGGTCGCGGCGATCGCCGAGGGCGCCCGCGAAGGCGGTCTGTCCCTGTGAGCAACTTCGTGAACGCAATTGTTGAGATGAGGAACATCTGATGCCCGGACAGCAGCGTCGAGGCACCGGCCCCGCCGGTGGCGGCGAGCGCACCGAGCGCGGAGACCGCCGTGACAACCGCGGCGGCCGCGACAACCGCGACAGCCGTGACGAGAAGAACCAGTACGTCGAGCGCGTCGTGACCATCAACCGTGTCGCCAAGGTCGTCAAGGGTGGTCGTCGCTTCAGCTTCACCGCCCTCGTCGTCGTCGGTGACGGTGACGGCACCGTCGGTGTCGGCTACGGCAAGGCCAAGGAAGTTCCCGCGGCCATCGCCAAGGGTGTCGAGGAGGCCAAGAAGAACTTCTTCAAGGTCCCGCGCATCCAGGGCACCATCCCGCACCCCGTCCAGGGTGAGGCGGCTGCTGGTGTCGTCATGCTCCGCCCCGCCGCCCCCGGTACCGGTGTCATCGCCGGTGGCCCGGTGCGTGCGGTGCTCGAGTGCGCCGGCATCCACGACGTCCTCAGCAAGTCGCTGGGTTCCGACAACGCCATCAACATCGTGCACGCCACGGCCCAGGCCCTGCGCGAGCTCGAGCGCCCCGAGTCGGTCGCTGCCCGTCGTGGCAAGACCCTCGAGGAGGTCGCCCCGGCGGCCATGCTCAAGGCCCGCGCCGCAGGCATGGCCGAGGCCCAGGCTGCGAAGGCTGGTGCGTGATGGCACGTCTGAAGGTGACCCAGACCCGTTCCGAGATCGGTGGCAAGCAGAACCAGCGTGACACGCTGCGCAGCCTCGGTCTGAAGCGCATTGGCGACGTCGTCGTCAAGGAGGACCGTCCCGAGATCCGCGGGATGGTCAAGACGGTCACGCACCTCGTGTCCGTCGAGGAGGTTGACTGACCATGGCCGACAACGCCAAGAAGTCGGGCGAGTCCGCCCTCAAGGTCCACCACCTGCGTCCGGCCCCCGGAGCCAAGACCGCCAAGACCCGCGTCGGTCGTGGTGAGGGCTCCAAGGGCAAGACCGCCGGTCGTGGCACCAAGGGCACGAAGGCCCGCTACCAGGTCCCGGAGCGTTTCGAGGGCGGCTCGATGCCGATGCACATGCGCCTTCCCAAGCTCCGTGGCTTCAAGAACCCGTTCCGCACGGAGTACCAGGTCGTGAACCTGGACCGCCTGCAGCTGCTCTTCCCGGAGGGTGGTCAGGTGTCCGTCGCCGACCTCGTCGCCAAGGGTGCCGTCCGTGACGGCTTCCCGGTGAAGGTGCTCGGTACGGGTGAGATCTCCGTCAAGGTCGAGGTCGAGGCGCACAAGTTCTCGGCGTCCGCCAAGGAGAAGATCGAGGCCGCCGGCGGCACGGTCACGGCCCTCGCCGGCTGAGTGATCAGGCTCGAGTGACCACCACACACCTCGTGTGAGCAGCGCCCCGGTGCGCCCGACCCGCGAGCCGACGTGACGTCGGCCACCGCGGTGGGGTGCCCGGGGCGTTGCGCCTTTGCGTTAACCTTCCACGGATTGCATGACTTATGCCGCGCCACCGCGCGGCCCCCCAGGAGGACCCAGTGCTTGCCGCCTTCGCACGCGCGTTCCGTACCCCGGACCTGCGCAAGAAGCTGCTCTTCACGCTCGGCATCATCGTGCTGTTCCGGCTCGGATCACACGTCCCGACGCCGGGCATCAGCTACAGCCTGGTGCAGGACTGCCTGCAGGCCAGCAAGGGCCAGAGCGGCGACCAGAGCGGGTTCCTGAACCTGGCCAACCTCTTCAGCGGCGGCGCGCTGCTGCAGCTGTCGGTGTTCGCGCTCGGGATCATGCCCTACATCACGGCGAGCATCATCATCCAGCTGCTCACCGTGGTCATCCCGCGCTTCGAGGCGCTCAAGGAGGAGGGCCAGTCGGGGCAGAGCAAGCTGACGCAGTACACCCGCTACCTGACGATCGGTCTCGCGGTCCTGCAGTCGGCGACGCTCGTCACCTTCGCGCGCAACCCCTCCAGCCTCTTCGGTGGCACGTGCGAGTCGATCATGACCGACCAGTCGATGGTCACGATCCTGATCATGGTCCTGACGATGACGGCCGGTACCGGCCTGATCATGTGGTTCGGCGAGCTCATCACCGACAAGGGCGTCGGCAACGGCATGTCCCTCATGATCTTCACCTCGATCGCCGCCGGCTTCCCGGCCTCGCTCTGGGCCATCAAGGAGAACAAGGGCTGGGGCACCTTCCTCGGCATCCTGATCCTGGGAGTCTTCGTCATCGCCGCGGTCGTCTTCGTCGAGCAGTCCCAGCGCCGCATCCCGGTGCAGTACGCCAAGCGCATGGTCGGACGTCGCATGTACGGCGGCACCTCGACCTACATCCCGCTCAAGGTCAACATGGCCGGTGTCATCCCCGTCATCTTCGCCAGCTCCCTGCTCGCCCTGCCGGGTCTCATCGCGCAGTTCAACACGCGGGCCGACGGCAACAACCCGGGCTGGGTGTCGTGGGTCCAGGAGAACCTCGTCAAGGGCGACCACCCCTTCTACATGGCGATCTACGTCGCCCTCATCCTCTTCTTCACGTTCTTCTACGTGTCCATCACGTTCAACCCGACCGAGGTCGCGGACAACATGAAGAAGTACGGCGGCTTCATCCCGGGTATCCGGGCCGGGCGACCCACGGCCGAGTACCTCAACTACGTCCTGACCCGAATCACCGTGCCGGGTGCCATCTACCTCGCCATCGTCTCGCTGATCCCGCTCGTGGCCCTCGTGCTCGTCGGCGCCAACCAGAACTTCCCGTTCGGTGGCACCTCGATCCTCATCGTCGTCGGTGTGGGCCTCGAGACGGTGAAGCAGATCGAGGCGCAGCTGCAGCAGCGTCACTACGAAGGGTTCCTCCGTTAATGCGACTGATCATCCTCGGCCCGCCCGGCGCCGGTAAGGGCACGCAGGCCTCTCGGATCGCCGAGCGGCTCGGCATCCCGGCCATCTCGACCGGCGACATCTTCCGCGCCAACATCAAGGACCAGACCCCGCTCGGGGTCAAGGTCGACGAGATCATCACGTCGGGCGGCTACGTCTCCGACGACATCACCAACGAGATCGTCGAGGACCGCCTGTCCTGGGACGACGCTGACCACGGCTTCCTCCTCGACGGCTTCCCGCGCACGGCCGGGCAGGTCGAGGCGCTCGACGCGATGCTGGCTCGGCAGGGGCACGCGCTCGACGCCGTCCTCGAGCTCGAGGTCGACGAGGAGGCCATCGTCCAGCGACTGCTGAAGCGCGCCGAGACCGAGGGCCGCGCCGACGACACCGAGGACGTCATCCGCGACCGTCAGGCGATCTACCGCAAGGAGACCGCGCCGCTCGCGCAGCACTACGAGCTCGTCGGACTCCTCGTCAAGGTCGACGGCATGGGCGCCGTCGACGAGGTCACCGACCGCGTCATCGCGGCCCTGCCGCAGCACGCCTGATCTCGACGGCCCACGCCGCAGCCACCCTGCAGCCACGCCGCAGCCACCCTGCAGCCACGCACGAAGGACCACCGATGTTCGGACGCCGGAACCGGCTCCAGGGGCGCACCGACGAGCAGCTCCTCCTCATGCGCGAGGCGGGCCTGCTCGTCGGGCGCACCCTCGAGCTGCTCGCAGGGGAGCTGCGTCCAGGTCTGACGACCCTCGAGCTGGACCGCCTCGCGGAGGACTTCATCCGCAGCAACGGCGGCATCCCCAACTTCCAGCTCGTGCCGGGCTACAGCCACACCCTCTGCACGAGCGTCAACGACGAGGTCGTCCACGGCATCCCGGGCCCGCGCGTCCTCGAGGCCGGCGACATCGTCTCGATCGACTGCGGCGCCGAGG
>Ga0314808_100067_pt1 | contig 12604 bp, 11 predicted proteins | sample STEome_6_FD_202335 | JGI IMG/M metagenome (GOLD analysis project Ga0314808, IMG submission 202335) | Metatranscriptome of soil surface biofilm microbial communities from soil inoculated with nitrogen-fixing consortium DG1, State College... ... | reverse complement strand
CGGAGTTCTTCGGGCTTCATGCCCGAACGCCCTTAGCGGCAGGAAAGCTCGGGCCGCAACCACTGGAGGCGTCGATAACACGCAAGCGAAGCATGCCCCCGGCCGGATCAAGCGACGCCAGGCTGCTGATTCTCGGCAGCCTTCCAGGCGAGGCCTCGCTCAAAGCTCGGCGCTATTACGCCCATCCGCGAAACCAGTTCTGGCGGCTGCTCGGGCTGGCGATCGGAGAAGATTTGGCCGCCATCGACTATGAAGATCGGCTGAGGCGGTTGGCGGAGCGCCGCATCGCGCTTTGGGACGTTGTCGGCGAAGCGAGCCGGGCGGGTAGCCTCGACGCTGCAATTCGCGGTGCGACGCCCAACCAGTTGAGGGAATATGCGGCCACCCACCCGGAGCTTTGGGCGATTGCGTTCAACGGGGCGACCGCAGCTCGCATCGGCCGTGCGGGCATTGGTGTTTTGAAGGGGATCGAACTCATCGATCTTCCTTCGTCCAGTCCGGCCTACACCTTGTCGTTTGAGCAGAAGGCCAAGCGCTGGGCACTCGTCGGACCGCTTGCATGGCCGCCGGAAACTGCCACATTGGAATCATGAGCGACACCATTGAAGAAGAAGATGACGACCGCCAGTTGACCATTGTCGACGAGGCCCTGGTGGCAGGCAATATCGCCAACACCAACGGGCTGCTGGTCATCCTTGCGCGGCTCGTTGCCAAAGGCGTGTTCGACGCCGACGATCTTCATGCATTCTCGGACAGCTATTCCAAGCCGCTCGACCATGAAAACATGCGAGAAAATGAGCTGATCAGCCAGATGCAGGACCAAATGGAAGCGACCCTGGCGCAGCTGATGCACTTTCTTGCCGACAAGTGATCGGGCCGAATGCGGGACACGCTGATGTGGTCCGTTGCCGAATGAGGATGCTTCGGGGTTTCTCCCGATGGAATGATCACACCCCAGCGCAGATTGCTTGAAGCTCCTAAAGGGAGCTTGGCGATGTCCTTCCGATCATTGACCCGCGGATTCATTCTGGCCGCGGCGTTGCAACTGGGCGTTGCCGGATGTTCGACGCCGGACCGCCTGCCGGCAGTACCGCAGTCTGCATCCGCACAAGCCGAATCCTTACCCGTGCCAGTACGGTATCTGGTCTCGCGGGAGACCGACAGCTTCGCGGCAGAAGCGCAGCGGGCGATGGAAAAGGAAAAGGCATGGCTGGCGGGCCAGGGACAGACAGGGCCTTTGCCGCCTGCCTACTATCTCGCCATCTCGGGCGGCGGGGACAATGGTGCGTACGGCGCCGGCTTGCTCAACGGCTGGACCGCGACAGGCAAGCGCCCGGAATTCAAGCTGGTGACTGGAGTAAGCACTGGAGCGTTGATCGCGCCCTTTGCCTTCCTGGGCCCCAAATATGACTATGTGCTTGAACGGGTCTACACGACCACGTCGCAGAAGGACATTTTCAAGAAGCGCGGGCTGATCAAGGGAGCCTTGTTCGGTGACGGGATGGCGGACACTGCTCCCTTGGCCAAGATCATCTCATCTTATGTCAATCAACAACTGCTCGACGAGATTGCCGCCGAATATGCGAAGGGACGCGTCCTGCTTGTCGGGACTGGCAATCTCGACTCCCTCGAACCAGTGATCTGGAACATGACGGCCATCGCGGCCAGCAAGGATCCCCGGTCGATGGGATTATTCCGGAATGTCTTGCTGGCGTCGGCATCGATCCCGGGAGCCTTCCCGCCAGTGATGATCGACGTCAATGTCGACGGAATTCCCCACCAGGAGATGCACGTCGACGGTGGTACCATGGCGCAGGTTTTCTTCGTTCCGCCATCAATCAACGTCAAACAGCTAGGCCCCGGCCAATCGAGGCAGCGGACGCTCTACGTCATCCGAAATGCGCGGCTCGATGCCGACTGGGCGAGTGTAGACCGGCGGACCATGTCCATCGCGGCTCGCGCCATAACCTCGCTCACTCGCACGCAGGGCATCGGCGACCTCTATCGCATCTACCTGACCGCCCAGAAGGACGGAATCGACTTCAACTTGACCTACATCCCGCCGACCTTCAACACACCGCACCTCGAAGAATTCGATACCAATTACATGAGGGCGCTCTACGCGGTTGGGCAGCAGGCGGCACAGAGTTCGACAGCCTGGCACAAGTATCCACCCGGACTGGAGACGCAGCCCGCAGCAGCGGCAAAATGAGATGATCCACTTCGGTGGACGCTGACCCATACTAGGGGTTTGTCCCGATGGAGCGCTCCCTGTCGTCGTGCAAGGGTTCTTCCTAACCAATTTTGCCAGATTGGCGGCAACGAGTTGAAGGAAACGGGCCATGACTTTTCGTCAATTTTCATACCGCCGCATAGCAACCGGGGCACTCGGTGCGGCGCTGCTTCTCGGCGCTAGCCCAGCGATTGCGCAAACCAAGGATCATGCACCGGTCGGACTGAAATCCGCTAGCAAGATGCAGCAGGACAAGGCGGGCAGCGAATCCTGGACCTATGCGCAGCCGCGCGAGGTGTTCGGAAAATATCGGACGCTCATCGTCGACAACACCGCCGTCTACAACGGCCCCGATGCCCAGTTCGATGGGATCGACGCCGCGGATCGGGCGAAGTTCGCGTCGATCGTCACTGACCAGCTTCGCTCCGAACTCGCAAAGTCATTTCCCAATCCGGCACGCGTGCAGCCCGATACGCTTCGGCTGAAGATCACGCTCCTTGGCGCTGAAAAGACCAAGGGCGGGGTGGCCACGGCAACGCGCGTGACGCCCATGGGCTTTGGCCTGAGCGCGCTGAAGAGCGCGATGGGCAAGGGCGGTTCCTTCACCGGTTCCGTGCTGTTCGCAGTGGAGCTTTACGACGCTCGAACCAACGAGCTGCTGCTTGCGGCGGTCCGTCGCCGGCACCCCGATCCGCTGGATGTTCCCGCGACCTTGGGAACCGAGGAAACGGTCAAAGCCGTCGCTCGCGAATTCGCCGACAGCGCCCGTAAGCGACTCAAGGACCTCACAGGCGTCCAGGACTGATATCTGGAATTCAACTGCAGCGGTCGTTGGGCAGGAGGGCCCAGCGGCCGCTGCTTCGTTCGAGAACCGATGGTTATCCGACTCGGGACCGGTCGCTTTTGGCCAAAACCTGAATCTGCCCTGTTCGTCGCGACCAATTTTCGACGAGCGACAATGCTCCGGTTAAACCCGATACAGGAAACACTGATCCAGATTCATCGGGCGGATTCGAGATTTGGCGAAAATCACTGAGTTTTCTGAGGATTATGCCGCAGCCGGTCCTGCTCCAGATCCTGAGTTCGTCCGCTCATTACTGATCGGAATTTCCAAGACTCTGTGGATAAAGGGGGATATAACCTGCGTTAGTAATGAGGGTGTGCTCGGTGCCCGTGTACTGTTGCTTAGCCAATGCGTAATCGACCTTAAGCGAGTTCAATGACAGCGGGGGGCGTTGTCGAATGGATGGGCACGCAGATTTGATTGGAGCGTCCGGGTTTCCCGAGCCCTATGTGCTAGGTGAATCTGAAGATCAGGGCGACTTGTTCTCCGGCGCACAAGAATTCGACACCTTGCGCGTAGCTCACCTCCCGCCTTCCCACTTGCGGCTATTGGGTTCCGGCGGCGACAGCTTGGCCCGAACCAACCGCCAAACCTCTTTCCTTGGTTCATGCATTCCCAACATGGACGCCGCCGAACGATCGCAGTTCTTCGAGAGCTGTCTGCAAGCGCAGGAGAATGAGCGGCTGAAGCTCGGCCGCGAGCTACACGATTCCACAGGTCAATTGTTGCTTGCGCTAAGGCTTGAGATTGCCCGGCTGAGAGAGGTTCACGGGTCGTCGACGCAGGGCTCCTTGCTCGACGAGATTGAAGATACGGTCCGGGAAATCGACCGGGAGATCCGCGCTTTCTCGTTCACCCATTATCCCGCGGAAATCGGGCGTGAAGGGCTCGGCGCGGCACTGCGATCGCTTGCGAGGGGCTTTGCCAACCGGACCGGCTTGCAGATCAGTTTCAGCTCGATCCCAGAAAGCATTGCCTACTCCGGACAGGTCGCCCTTGCGTTGCTCCGGATCGCCCAGGAATCGTTGCTCAACGTTCATCGCCATGCCCAAGCGCTGCACGTGCAAATTGGACTGACGCAGCGCCGGGGAATGCTGGAACTGAGCGTGCGCGATGACGGCGTGGGCATTCCGCTGGAGCATGACCTTGAAGAATCCCATGGGGTCGGCTTGTTGGGCATGCGCCACCGGGTCGAAAGGCTCGGCGGGAGTTTCGCAATCCGTCGCTTGAAGCACGGAACCAAGATCGTCGCGACCGTTCCGGCCTAGCACCAGCCTCAGGCCTGAATTATGTTGTTCCGGATCGCGTAGCGGACCAGGTCGGCAGTCGTCCGCAGTTTAAGTTTGTGCATCGCACTCGCCCGATGCGTTTCCACCGTCTTGACGCTGATGCTCAGTTCCTGGGCGATTTCCTTGTTGATCCGACCCTCGGCGATTTGCTGGACAACCTCGCGCTCGCGATGCGTCAGGCTGCTCGCGCAGGGCTGCGGCTTGCTCTCCAGAAACTTGTCGAGAAGCGTTTCGGAAATCGCCCCGGAAAAATAGGGTCGGTGGATCGACAAAGCGTCGAGGGCCGCAATCAGGTGGCGTTCCGCATCCGACTTGAGCACGAACCCGCGAACCCCCGCGCGCAAGACCTCCATGATCACTTCTTCGCGGTCGTGCATCGTATAGAGAAGTATCTCCATCCGCGGATGATTCTTCTTTAGGCTATGGGCGAGGTCGAGGCCGTTCAGCTCCGGCAGCGAATAATCGAGGATGGTGATGTCGGGATTGGTATCGCGCGCCAGTTCGAGGGCATCGCGGCCGTTCGCGGCTTCACCCACCACCTGGTAATAGGGCTTCGTCTCGACAAGGTTGCGTACGCCGCGACGAACGGCGTCGTGATCGTCGACAATCATGATACGCCGGATCGGGCTCGTCATCGCTCGTCAGTCCACCATCATTCCCAGTTAAACCTTCAATACGCTTGTACTTGACCCCCCCTCGACCATCCGGATCGGCAGTCGAGTTCCTCTGATATTTCGATAGCCGACAGGCATCCCTTTCATATCGGGGTAAACCCCCGCACGACCGCCGATTGGCCCCTTATCTCACAATTGAAGCTGGCTCCCTATGGCACGGCCGCAACGAATGCCCGAACCGACGTATCGTTATAAATACCAGCTTCCGATCCTTAGCTTTTCATCCGGCCTTTCCCCGATGGGCGTCGCAGTTAACTCATTCATAATGCGGAAAAGCCGCCGAGTTTTGGCAAGGGAGGGAACATGGGTCCGGTAAAGCTCTTCGTCGCAGCATTGGCGTTGACCGTTTGCGCTTCCGCGTCAACGGCCAAGGCGCCGGCGACGTGGGACGGCCTGGTTCAGGTCAAGTCCAAGAAGCTCAATCTTGCCTATCTGCTGCCCGACGCGGACTTCCGCGCCTATTCCAAAGTGATGTTCGACAAGCCGGAGGTCGCCTTCGCGAAGAACTGGCAACGAGACTTCAACAGATCGGCAATGACCCTGTCGGGGCGAATTTCCGACAAGGACGTTCGCGATGCCGTAACCCAGGCCGAAGCCAGCCTGTCCAAGATCTTCCCCCAACGCTTCACCGAGGATGGATATCAGGTGGTAAACGAGGCCGGACCCGATGTCCTTCGGCTCGGAGTAGCGATCGTCAATCTGGAAGTGAACGCTCCCGAACGTGATATCCCGGGACGTTCCAGCACCTTTGCCGTCGATGCCGGTGAAGCGACCTTCGCGATCGAGGCCCGGGACTCGCTCACCGGGCAGTTGCTCGGCCGCGCAGTCGACCGGCGCGAAGCGGGCGAAGGGCCAACCTATCGCCGCAACTACACCAGCAACCTCGCCGATTTCGAAGCTCTCTTCGATACCTGGGCGAGAATATCTGCCCGCGGGCTGACCGAACTCAAGGCGGCCTCGCCAGTAAATACGGACGGGATTCGCAAGCAATAGCTTTCGGCCCCTTCCACGTCCCCGACACCGGAGCCGCTCCCTCCACTCCCCCCCCGGGCGGCTCCGGTGACGGGGGCTAGTCGCAAGGCTGGCCCTCGAGGCTTCGCGGTATCAGGTGAGTTACCCCCAAAGGATAAGGGTTACCCCGATAAAAGCCCGTCTTTGTGGGTGTTAGTCCAGTCAACTGTTTCTTCTTCGTTGTCATGGAGAATGACAAATGACGAGTTCCCCCCTTCGAGCACTGACCTTGGGACTAACCCTCACTCTTGCCGGAGCGCAGGTCGGCGCAGCGCAAACCCCCGCCGAGGCGCAAGCGACGTCGCCTCCAAGGTCGGGTTTGGCGATGCCGCAATCGGCAAACGCCGATCCGATCGTCACTGAGGGCGTCGTCGAGGACGAAGCGGTTCAGGCCATCAAGGACATGAGCAACTATCTGATGTCGCTCAACACGTTGGGGATCACATCGCAGGGAAGCCTCGACGTAGTCACCAATGACGGTCAGCGGATCCAGCTCGACGGCACTACCACTTACAAGGTGCGCAAGCCGGGCTTCGTGATCGATTATGTCAGCGACCAGAAAAGTCGGCGCTTCATCTATGATGGCAAGAATTTCACGGTCTACTCGCCGATGCTGGGCTTTTATGCCACGGCACCTGCACCCGGCACCAATCGCGAAGTATTGGACACGATCTACAATAAGTTCGGCATAGCGCTGCCGCTGGAGGACCTGTTCCGGTGGGGTGACGGCGCGAATGCGGATCGCATCCAGGCGCTCAAGTCTGCCTATGAGGTAGGGTCGGCAACCATCGATGGCGTAGCGACCGATCACTTCGCGTTTCGCGAAACTGATGTGGACTGGGAAGTCTGGATTCAGAAAGGCGACCAGCCATTGCCCCGCAAGGTGGTGATCGTCGATCGATCCGATCCGGCAAGGCCGACCTTCACCGCTCGTCTGAGCTGGCAGATCAATCCGACTTTCACGGATGCCGACTTCACCTTTGTCCCCGACGCCAACGCGAAGAAGATTCAGTTGGCCACCTATAAGGGAGAGTAACATGCGTGGCACAATCTCTCGGCTGGCAATGGTCGGCGCTTTCGTGAGCCTGGCCGCCTTCATGGTCCAGGAAGTGGATGCGCGCGGTGGACGAGGCGGTGGCGGCGGCGGTCGCGGCGGCGGCGGATTCAGCCGCGGCGGATCAAGCAGCATGAGCCGCGGCGGTGGCGGCGGCATGAGCCGCGGCGGCAGCATGAGCCGCGGCAGCAGCATGAACCGCGGTGGCGGAAGCGCAAGTCGCGGCGGTGGATCGGGCTTCAGCCGAGGAGGCAGCTACAGCCGTCCGGGCGGCGGCAGCGGTGGTCGTGGCAGCGCCGGCTATAGCCGGCCTTCCAACCCAAGCACCGGCATGAACCGGGGCGGGCGCGGCGGAGCAAGTGCCAGTACTCGGCCGGGCCAGGGTGGAGCCGGAGCGCAGCGGCCAGGTACGAGGCCTGGCCAAGGCGGCGCGGGAGCTCAAGGTGGCCGTGGCGGCGACCGTCAGGCCAATCGCGATACCAGGCAAGGTGACCGCGCTGGCAATCGCGATACCAGGCAGTCCGACCGTGGTGGCCGGCAAGACGACCGGATGGCCAATCGCGGGGATCGGCAGGGTAATCGAGGCGACCGCAACACCAACATCAACAGCGATCGCAACACCAACATCAATAACGATATCGACATCGACAATGATTGGGGCGGCGATTGGGACGGTTGGGGCGATTATCCGATCGGCGCCGGCCTTGCGATTGGTGCAGTCGCGGGCATGACCGCAATGGCCTATGGTTCGGCATATTATGCCCTACCGGGAGGCTGTTCGCCCTACCCGTGGCACACCTACACCTATTACAATTGCGGAGGGGCTTACTATCAGCCGCAATATGAAGGCGACACGGTTGTCTATGTTACGGTCCCGGATCCGGCCACGGTGACGGTCCAGCAGTAACCGATCGGTACGATTGACCGGACGCAGGGGCGGCGAAAGCCGCCCCTGTCGTATTGGCTCTTTGGAACGATGCCTACAATGGCAGGGGATCGGCCGACAGCATGGCCCGGCGCTTTTGAAGTCTCGGCCAAAGCAGCGCCATCATACCCACCGCAAACGAACAGCCGATGAAGAATTGGACCATGCGCGCGAACCATGCCCCGGCATTGGTATCGCCTTTGAGGAGGAAAAGGCCGAAAATGACCATTGTTGCATTGAAAGCCAGTTCGGCATTGCTTCCCCGAACCCCACCCTTTGAAATCTGATAGCCGAACCACATCGACAGGATGAACACGATCAGCGCGAAGGTAACCAGCGTTGGGGCGATCCCCAGCACCAGGTAGGCGGCAAGTCCGACAAATCCGCCGATGAAGTTGCTCACCAGCTTTGCCAAGGCGCTGGCCGCGCTCCGCTCTTCCTCCATTTTCGCGACCAGCAGCACGACCTGGATCAGCACCGGCATCGCATCCGTCAGGCCAAACAGCCAATAGACCAGCATCACCGGAAGCACGATCAGCGTTCCGACAAGTGCGGTTGCGGCAGGAGCGCCCACCGCCTGCTGCGGTGGTGCGGGAGCAACCTTCGCTATTTTCGGCCAGAAGGCGTGCATGACCCAGGCCATGATGACTGCCCAGATCATCGCCTGGGACAGGATTCGCCGCATTGCGGGCGCCTGGTCGGGAAGCGTAAGCGTAATGACCGGCATGAGCGTCACGCAGATCAGCATGAGCGTCAGCGGCAGCTGCGCCTTTGCCTGGGCGAGCAAATAGAATGCCAGGAACAGGATGACGCCGATCAGGCCGAATAATATGTAGGGCGCCTCGTGAAGCCACATGGTCAACGCGAGGAAAAACCAGGCGGAAATGGACATTACGAGGATCAGCGACGCGCCAACCTTAAGGGGCGGTGCGATCGGCAGCTTGCAAAGCACGATCCCGGACAACACTGCGGCAAGCGCGGATGGCTGCCAGCCCATATACTCGCAGATCGTGAAGGCCGCTGTCGTTCCGACCGCGAAGCGCAGGATATAGTGCAGCCTTGCGGGATCGACCGGTTCGATGATCATCCGACCGATGCCACCCGCGGACGCCATGGCTATTGCAGATAGCTCAGCAGAGCGACGACTTTCAGCCAAAGTCGGCCGATTGGATTCATGATCGAATCGTCTTCGGTGAAGATCATGACATTGGCCTGAGCGCCGCTGCGCCCGATATCGATACCGGCCTCCTTCGCATCCTCGGGATCGAGCAGGATCCGTACCGGGAACGTTTGGGGATCCCGCAGCCATCCCTGGTCCGGAGGATTGGCGGAAAGCTGGCCGGTCGGTGCTTCGTCGCCCTGGCTGACGCCCCAGCCGACGCTCTGGACCTGGCCGTGAAACAGCTTGCCCGGAAGGATGTCGAGCGCAAGCAGCACCTTCTGACCCGGCCGGACATTGCCAAGCTGGTTCTCGCGCATGTCGGCGGAGATCCACCGCGGCCCCGTTTCAAGGAAGCTGAGCAGCGGCTGGCCGGGACTTACGAATTGTCCTTTCGCCAATCGAAGGTTGGTGACCGTTCCGTTCGTAGGCGCGACGACGGTCGTGTTGCGAAGATCGAGCCGGGCCTGGTCCAGAGCGGCGAGGGCTTGCCGCACCTTGGGATTGTTCATGCCCGGCGAACCCAGGTTGGCTTCCGCTCGCCTTAGGTCGGCTTCGGACTTGGTCACTTCCGCCTCGGTCTTGCCAATATCCGCACGCGCTCGAATTCCCTGCGTCTCCGCAAGGGCTCGCTCGCCGACAAGGTCCGTTACGATCTTGCCGAGCTGACGACTTGCGGCGAGGTCGACGCGCTGCTTGCGCACTTGCGCCCGCGCCGCCGCCACATCCGCAACCGACACATCGGCTGCCTGCAATGCCACGGACAAATTGGCTTCGGCGGAGCGAATGGCGACCTGATAGGGCTCCGGGTCTATACGGAACAACAGCTGGCCCCTGTTGACCCGGCTATTGTCCTTAACGCCGACTTCCACGACGTCGCCGGCCACTTCCGGCGCGACCTGCGTGAGAAAGGTCTCGACCCGCGCCTGCGAGGTATAGGGCGTGTAGCGGTCCGAGAGCACATGATAGACGAACAGCGCCAGCAGTATGGCCAGTGCGATCAGGACGATCTTGCGCACAGGATTGGCCGGCGCCTCGGTCTCAATAACGTCGACCTCGCTGACGCTGACCTCCTTGGCAGCTCCGCCGCCGGCCGCTGCTGCCTGGGCAGCTTGGCGGGGTTGTTCGCTGTCGGTCATTCCTTGCTCCCATCAGGCTGGCCGCTGACGGCGGTTTGCGGGTCGTAGTTTGCGTCGGTCCAATCGCCGCCGAGGGCGCGATAGAGATTGACGATGGCACGGAGGTAATCACCTTGGGCTGAAGCCAGCTGGAGTTCCGCCGAGAACAAGCTGCGTTCGGTATCCAACACCTCGAGATAGTCGGAATAGCCGTTCTCGTAGCGCTGGCGTGCAAGCTCTACGCCGCGACTGAGCGTTGCCACCCGCCGCTGCAGCGTCGCTACGAGCTCGCGGCTGGTGCGAATATCGGAAAGCGAGTCTTCAACGTCGCGGAAGGCGTTCTGGATGGTCAGCTCATAATTGGCGAGCGACTGGTCCTTGCGGGCCTCAGCCTGGTCGACCGCCGCGGTCAGCCCGCCGCCGGTATAGATCGGACCCGCCACATCGCCCGTGAATGACCAGGTATTGGCCGACCCGCTGAACAGCCTCCCGAGATCCGCGCTCACGAAACCAAACAGCCCCGTAAGGCTGATCCGCGGAAAGAAGAGCGCGCGCGCCGCGCCGATCAAAGCGTTCGATGCGACAAGCTGCTGCTCGGCGGCAAGAATGTCTGGCCGCCTGACGAGCAGGTCGGAGGGAAGACCGGCTGGGATGGGCGGTGCCTGGAGCGCATTCAGCGTGGAGCCCCTGCCGATCGGACCCGGATTTCGGCCGAGGATGACGGACAGCGCATGTTCCTGTTCGGCGATCGCCTGGTTGAATGGGGGGAGCTGTGCGACCGCCGCTTCATATTCGCCGCGGACCTGCGACATTTCAAATTCGGAGATCCAACCCCGGGCGAGCCGCTTCTCGAAGATGTCGACATTCTCGCGCCGGCCATCCGCGGTCGCTTCGGTGATCCGCAACTGCTCGTCGAGGTCAAGCAGGGTAACGTAGCTCAGCACAACCGAGGAAATGAGGGTCAGGACGACTCCGCGCCTGGCTTCCTCCGTGACCAGCAGGTTTGCCCTTGCCGCCTCCGTCTCGCGGCGAATGCGGCCCCAAAGATCGATTTCCCAGCTTGCCGAAAGCACGCTGCTCCACGTCGTGCTGTACGGATCGATTAGCGCGGGAAGCTTCTCTTCGCTGGTCCGCTGGCGGTTCCCACTAACGCCATATCCAACCTGCGGAAGGCCCTGCGAACGGGTGCCGGCAAGGATCGCCGTGAATTCGTCGACACGCGCCGTTGCAATCCTGAGGTCGCGATTATTGGCGAGGGTTTCGCGGATCAGCCCGTCAAGGACGGGATCGCTTAGGCCGTTCCACCACGCATGGCTGTCGGTGGAGGCGGGAAGCATATAGGCCTGATCTGTGTACCGGTATGCGGCCGGGACCTCGACCGTGGGCCTCTCGTAATTGGGGCCTTGGACACAGCCCGCCGTCAGGCAAAGGGCGAGGGCGGTTAAGCAGGAAGCGGCGCGGTTCATCGAGCCGCCTCCGGCCGGTAGCGATCGAACGCTTCCGGCGGCTGCGCCTTCAGCGATGCCTGCAGCAGCAGCATGGCATCTTGTGCTTCGCGGATGTTACCGCTTGTCGGCCGGTTCAGGTCTGCGATGACGCCGACATAAAGTGATAGCAGCACGAACAGGACCCCCGCGCCGATCCTTCCCCGCCGCTCTTCCAGAACATAGCCCAGGACCGCGGCGGTCAGGAGGAGGAAGCCGAACAATAGTTCCAGAACCTCGCTCGGCATCCGCACCGTACGCGAGATCTTTCGCTCGGTGTCGAGGTCGATCACTTCGTTGAATGTATTGAGAAGCGGCACGGATATGCCGTTGGCCAGTGCGGACTCGCGCGCAGCAGTGACGGCAGACCAGATGTCGGTCAGCAACTTGTCGTTGACCGCGAGTTGGGCGTCCAGCTGGTCTGGGGCGATGTTGGCCAACCTGATCCGGTTGTCGGTGTAGGCAACGAGTAGCGCGCTCAAGCGGGCGCGATGCGGCTCGTCCAGCAATTGCGCACGCAAGTAGGATGTACCGATGGCATTTGCCTCCTGCACGACGAGATGCCTGCGCTCATCGAAGCGGCTCAGCGCGATGCTGAAGCTGAAGGCTAGCAGCAGGGCCATGAGCCCGATCATGCCGCCGACGAGATAGCTTTCCTGGCTATGTTCCGGTTCTTCCTGGCGGACCGCCAACCGCCGCTCTAGACGGCGCGCGCCGTAGCCCAGCAGCGATGCCATCAGCATCGACAGGAAGATGGCTACTGCCAATCCGACCAGGGAAAGCCCGGCTAACCATTGCATGAGCTGCCCACTT
>Ga0314808_100066_pt1 | contig 12625 bp, 10 predicted proteins | sample STEome_6_FD_202335 | JGI IMG/M metagenome (GOLD analysis project Ga0314808, IMG submission 202335) | Metatranscriptome of soil surface biofilm microbial communities from soil inoculated with nitrogen-fixing consortium DG1, State College... ... | reverse complement strand
GTAGCTTTGTATTTTAATTTAAGTTGAGTAAATAGTTTTATTTCTTGAGCAATCTTATTGGTTTCATATAAATTATTTGCTCTCAACCATTTTATTTCTGAATCACTAAGTAAATTTCCTGACTCAAGTTTCAAAAGAATGAAATATAGATGACTAGATTCCCAGGAAACATGATAATTTGTGGCTTTGTACTTAGACTTTAATTTGGAAAATTCAAATTCTAGATTTCCAAATTCTTGTACTTTATGTTGTTGCTCTTGCTTGATAGCTTCTAAAGTTTCCTCAAGTTTAGTCTATCCCAACCAATTAAATTCTAAATCACTAAGTTGAATTCCTAAGTCAACTTTTCGGAGTATGAGATATAGCAGACTAGAGGGTGATGAATCTTGATAATTACTAGCTTGGTATTTAGATTTTAGTGCAGCGAAGTGTTTCAGCCGATTTTCAGATTCTTTGTCCATATTCATAGTAGAGGCGATCGCACCTTCACAAAAGTATTATCCGCTACTATAACAACATAAGTAACAAAGGGGGGATTTCCTTATCCACCCTAAAATCAGAAATATTCACTGCTAACCGCAGTATACTTTTACAGTACTTTACACTGACCGTGATGCCGTAGTAAATGGTCGCACAATACCAACGCCACCATTGCTTCAACCATTGGAACTGCACGGGGTAATACACAAGGATCGTGTCTGCCTTTGGCGGCTAAAACTGTTTCTTCACCTTCACGAGTTACTGTTTTTTGTTCTTTTCTAATTGTTGCTGTGGGTTTAAAAGCAACTCGCAAAATAATATTTTCGCCGTTAGAAATTCCCCCTTGAATACCGCCAGAACGGTTAGTTACGGTGCGAATTTCGCCATTTTCATCAATATAAAATTCGTCGTTATGCTCAATTCCTGTTAACAGCGTCCCGCCAAAACCAGAACCGATTTCAAAGCCTTTGCTAGCAGGTAAAGACATGACACCTTTAGCAATATCAGCTTCCAATTTATCAAATACTGGTTCGCCTAAACCTTTGGGGACATTTCGCGCCACACATTCTACTACACCGCCAATGGAATCGCCTTGTCTGCTAGTTTGCTCGATTAATTCAATCATGCGTTCGGCGCACTCAGCATCAGGACAACGGACGATATTGCTTTCCACTTGTTCTAAGGTGACAGTATTTGCATCCACTACACCTTCCAAATCCTTGATGCGCTTGACGTAAGCAATAACTTCCACATTGGCAACTTGGCGCAGAATTTTTTTAGCGATCGCACCTGCCGCTACTCTGCCAATTGTCTCACGTGCTGACGACCTTCCCCCACCTTGCCAATTGCGAATTCCATATTTTGCATCATAAGTGGCATCGGCGTGGGAAGGGCGATATTTTTGTGCCATCTCGTCATAATCTTGTGGACGAGTGTCTTTGTTCCGCACCAAAATTAATATCGGCGTTCCCAAAGTTTTGCCCTCAAACACCCCTGATAAAATCTCGCAGGTGTCCGCTTCTTTCCGAGGTGTTGTAATTTTACTTTGTCCCGGCCGCCTTCTATCCAGTTCTACTTGGATTTCTGCTTCTGAAATTTCTAGTTGTGGAGGACAACCATCAATCACAACTCCCACGCCACCACCGTGAGATTCGCCAGAAGTAGTAATCCGAAATAGATGACCAAAAGTGTTACCCATGATATTGAGTGAGGAAAAAGGGTGAGGCTTATCTATCCACTTTAGTGGAAAATAGCCCCCCTCGCTTATGGCCCTTGTCATTACCAACATTTTTTCAAGTGACTGAGTGATAAAATCGGCAGCTCAACATCCTGTAATTGCAACCAGCCTCGCCCGTGTGCCAACCGCTGATTTCCCACCAAGGAAACCACCTCAATTAGCGATCGCTAATTTTTGCGCTATCTCTTTTTCTATTCTCCACTTCCTACTCAGATCCCAACGGTGTTTCGCTCATACCATTTCTTTGTGAGGCTGCGCCAAATTTTCTTTCTTTCTTTCTTTCTTTCTTTCTTTCTTTGTGTCCTTCTCTGACGAGACGCTGCGCGAATGCGCCCTTTGCGGTTCCTTCCTCATATAGTTTGGCGCATCTTCATACAGAATTGTTATCAGGAACAAACAATCATGACATTAGCGTCTTTCTTGATATCTGCTTCAAAAGGCAAACATTAAGCAAATCCCAACTGATGAAGCTATGGGGTTATATAGCTTTTTATGCTGAGTGGCTAGATATTATTTGTTAGCTTTATAACTATTGACAAATAGCGGTGTATGAGTATGAAGATTGAGGTGTATTCTTATTTTATTAAAAATCAAGCAAAAATTTTTACTGCTTTGGTTTTAACTGGTATTTTATCTGTTAGCAGTGGTTTAACACTCATCAAAGATGCTAGAGCGGCTTCTGCAAATTTATCTCTAGAAACAAGTAGTGATGTTTCTAAAGACAATACTAAATCAAATCGCTTGCCGCGTCCAGTAGCTAATGCGGTGCTGCAAGATTTAGCTAGTAGAGAGGGAATTTCAACTAGAGAACTGAAAATTACTAACTATAACCAACAGACTTGGAGTAATGGTTGTTTAGAATTACCCCAACCGGATGAAGGCTGCACCGAAGCTTTAGTTTCTGGTTGGCGAGTTGTGGTGTCTAATGGTAGAGAAAATTGGATTTATCATACTGATAGCAACGGGCGATCGCTACGTTTAGCCTCGGCAAATACTCCTTCAGATAAATTACCAACATCTATAAAAAATGCTGTTTTGCAGGCTGCATCCAAACGTTTGCAACAACCAATTTCTCAGCTAACAATTGTTGAATCTCAACAACAAACTTGGAGAAATGGCTGTTTAGAATTAGCGAATCCTGATGAATTCTGTACCCAAGCCTTAGTACCAGGCTGGCGAGTAGTTGTTAGTGGACGCCAACAAACCTTGGTTTATCACACCAATCAGACAGGTTCGGTAGTTAGGCTCAATCAAAAACCTAACCAAAGCACACTAACACCCGTAACAATTCCAGTCAGCGAGTTACCACCACCCTTGGATCGCGATGTAGTATTTCGGCAAATTTCCAGTGGGGGATTTGCTGGTACAACCTACGAGACTGTTTTACTCAGAAATGGACAATTGATTCGCGTGCGGATTGGTGATGCTAACGATTCTGAGCGTAGTGTTCGCCGTGTTTCTGTACAACAGGTGAGACAATTTTTGCGATCGCTAGAACGTTATAAATTCACTCAATTCCGCAATCTCAGTTACCCTGCACCTGGTGGTGCTGCTGACTATTTCACCTACACTCTCACCAGCCAAAAAAATACAGTTCAGTACAACGACATCTCTCAAAATAATCTGCCAAGCAATTTACAAGTAGTAGTTAAAGCTTGGAATCAGATTACAGCTAGCGCTCAATAGTGATTGGGTAAAGGGGAAAGGGGAAGGGGGAAGGGGGAAGGGGAGATGGAAAGATGGGGGAGTGTGGGGAGTGTGGGGGGAAAGATTTCTTCCACATCCTCCCACACCTCCCACACCTCCCACACTCCCCGCTTGCCCCATGCCCAATGCCCAATATTGGCCATACAATCGAAACGATAATTAGATCGTACTTGTGGTAGATGATGAAAAGGCTTGTAAAGTGGTGTGTTGGGTTTTGGAATATTCACCAAGGCAGAAAATCGGGGTTATTTGTCCTTGTGGCTACTTTGAGTGTAGTCGCTACGGTGATGTTTTCGTTGCCTTTAACGGCTCAAACTGTTCCTCAGAGATTACCAGCGTCTGAGTTAAGGGGAGTGTGGTTAACGAATATTGACAGTGATGTGTTATTCGAGCGCGATCGCCTCAAGGGATCTTTACAACGCCTTGATGAACTCAATTTTAACACCGTATACCCAGCAGTTTGGAATTGGGGGTATACACTGTATCCTAGCAAAGTTGCAGCCAAAGTCATTGGGCGATCGCTCGATCCCACACCCGGACTGCAAGGGCGAGATATGCTCAAAGAAATTGTGGATGTGGGACACCAAAAAGGGTTAACTGTTATTCCCTGGTTTGAATTTGGCTTTATGGCACCAGCAGATTCCCTATTGGCTAAAAATCGTCCCCAATGGCTCACCAGTCGCAGCAATGGCACGCGCATTGTTAAAGAAGGCATACACGACCGAGTTTGGCTAAATCCTTTTCGCCCAGAAGTACAACAATTTATTCAAGATTTAATTGTTGAAATTGTGAGAAATTACGATATCGATGGCATCCAATTTGATGACCATTTTGGCTTACCTTCAGAATTAGGATACGATGCTTATACAGTGGCACTTTATAAAAAAGAACACCGCAATCAAGCTCCGTCTAAAAATTTTAAAGATCCAGAATGGGTACGTTGGAGAGCTAATAAAATCACCGACTTTATGAAGCGGGTATTCACAGCCATCAAAGCTACTAAAAAAGATTGTATTGTTTCTGTTGCACCTAATCCTCAGCGTTTTTCTTACGAATACTTTTTAGCAGACTGGCAAAAGTGGGAACGCATGGGAATTGTGGAAGATTTAGTTTTGCAAATCTATCGGGATGATTTGAATGTTTTTGTCAGTGAATTAGAGTATCCAGAAGTGAAGGCAGCAAAGAGCCATATTCCGGTGAGTATTGGTATTTTGGCTGGTTTAAAAAACAGATCTATACCCATGCAACAAATTCAAACACAAGTGCAAAAAGTACGCGATCGCAACTTTGCTGGTGTCTCTTTCTTTTTCTATGAAACTCTCTGGAATATGAGCAAAGAAAAGCCCCTAGAACGTCAAAATACTTTCCAGAAAATTTTCCCCGCACCAACAACATACCCGAATTTACTTGCAGGTTGGAAGCCATAGAGTTATAATTTCTAATTCATAATTTTTGAATTGAATTTTTCTTGATTGATTTCTATATCTGTCAGGAGTGGGGAGGTGTAGGGGCAAAGGAGACAAGGGAGAAAATCTTACCCAATGCCCAATGCCCAATGCCCCATGCCCAATATTACTTTACCAACCAGTTTGCGATCGCTCTTGCACAACTCGCTGATAAACTTCTTCGGTTTGCTTGGCTAATTTCGGCCAGCTAAAACGTTGCTCTAAATCTTCATAAGCATTATCCACCAGCCATTGCCGATAATCTGGATTTCTCAACACCTCCAAAATTCCCCAGGCTAAAGAATCAGCATTATTTACCCAAGTCACAATACCTGTTTTGGTATGTTGCACTACTTCGGGAAAACCACCTGTATCAGATACAACTACGGGAACGCGAGAAGCAAAGCTTTCTAAAGCTACAATTCCAAAGGGTTCGTAAAGGCTGGGAAATACGGCACAGTCAGCAATGGTTTGAAATTTATCTAAGTATTCATCGGAGAGAAAACCAGTAAAGTAGCATTTATCCCAAATTCCCAAATCCCAGGCTTGGCGTTTGAGATGGTCGGTATTTCCACCACCAACAATGACAAATTTTACTTTACCTCCCATTTCCCAAAGAACTTTGGGTGCAGCATTGAGCAATATAGGTACACCCTTTTCATAGGTCATACGACCGAGGTAGTAAACGATTTTCTCGTCGTCGTTGGCAAATTGGCGGCGAAAATCCAGAGCGTGAAAATCTTCGTGGTGTCGTTTTTTTTCGGCTCGGATACCGTTATAAATAACATCAATTTTATTCCAAGGGCTGTGTAGCGCTCGTTCTACTTCTCGTCGCATATAGTCGCTACAAACAATAATCCGCCAAGCATTGTAAGCAAGTATTGTTTCTTTACCATTAATATAACGTTGCGTATCAGTATGAATACCGTTATAACGTCCGTATTCTGTGGCGTGAATTGTGGCAATTAGTGGTATTTTAAAGTTGTGCTTGAGAGCGATCGCTGCGTCTCCTACTAACCAATCATGGGCATGAATCAAATCAAACGGGCCTTCCTCCAAGATTAACTTCCCGCCATGATGTCCCATACTTTCGTTGAGATTCACCACCCAATGGAAAAAGTCATTGCTATGTCCCACTGGCACGCGATGTATCTTCACTCCCTCCACCACTTCATACATGGATGCCTGACCAAACTCCACTGTAATCAAATGGATTTCATGCCCTAACTTCACCAGTTCCGGGTACAACTCAGCTACATGACGTGCAATTCCTCCAACTATCCTGGGTGGAAACTCCCAACTCAGTACCAGTATCTTCATCTGCTAGATTCCCCAAGACTTTACAAATATCTAAAAAACTAGATTTATCTAAAAATACAAGTCTGCCAATCTTATTGAGTGTATTTACTCATATTTTTAGATTTTTTAACAGTTATTTTGTTAAAGCTTATCAAAGGATAAGAACTATGGAGCATAGGGCATAGGGCATAGGGCATAGGGCATTGGGCATTGGGCATTGGGCATTGGGCATTGGGCATTGAGCATTGGGTACAGGGGCAGAGGGGAAAACTGATCTCCCCATCTCCCCATCTCCCCATCTCCCTTGTCCCTCCATCCCCCACTAAAGAGGCGAACAACAAACAGCACGAACTCGATCGCGTCCTTCTTGTTTGGCTATATAAAGCGCTTTGTCGGCTGCATTAATCAAGTCTTGGGGCGACATTTCGCTATTTGGCACAGTGCTGACAACGCCGAGACTGACGGTTACATAATTACAGACGCCAGATTTCGCATGGGGAATCTCTAAGTTGCGTACTGCTTGTCGAATGGCTTGAGCTAGATGAATCGCGCCTTGAATTTCTGTATTTGGCAAGATTACGGCAAATTCTTCTCCGCCGTAACGAGCTACTAAATCTGCTGGACGCTTAATAATATCTAAGAGCGCACTGGCAACTTTTTGTAAACAATTATCTCCTGCTAAATGACCATAGGTGTCGTTGTAGGGTTTAAAAAAATCAACATCTAATAAAATTAAAGACAGTGGTACTTTCTCGCGTTTGAGTCGATGCCATTCAGTTTCGAGATATTCATCAAATCGGCGGCGATTGGCTATTTGAGTCAAGCCATCTAAGGTAGCTAATCTTTGTAATTCTTCGTTGGCGGCTTGTAGCTGCTGGTAAAGTACTGATTGATGAATGGCGATCGCTACTTGAGAGGCTAATTGCTGCAATAAATTAACTTCAAATGCCTGCCAGTTACGAGGTGTGGCAAACTGATAAGTAATCAATAAACCCCACAAATGTCGCCCATTCAAAATCGGCACCACCATTGCAGCTTTCACCTGATAAAGTTCCAATAATTCAAAAACGTCGGTTGAAAAATCAGATTGTTGAATATTATTTAAAATTTTGGGTAATCCCTGGTAATAATGGCTAAAATCTTCTTGAATGCAAAATGGCAAAATTGTATTTCTTAATTGCTGAGGACAACCGTCAACTACGGATTCTGCAACAAAATAACCACTACCGTCAGTTGCTAATTGATAAATAGCTACACAATCTGAACGCAAGCATTCTCGAATACTATTTACAGTTGTATTTAAAACATCTTCTAAATTTAGCGATCGCCGAATCTGTTGAGTTACTTCAGTGATTAGTCTTTCTCCTCTTGCTTGTTGTCGCAGCACTTCTTCGGCTTGCTTGCGAGTGCTAATATCTTCCACTGAACCAAGAATCTGCGTTGGAGTACCGTTAGCATCTCTGGCAAAGACGACTTCTCTGGTATTCAACCAAAGCCACTGGCCGTTTTTGTGCCGAAATCTGTATTCGGTGGACATCACTTCATTGTCCTTGAGGTTGGTGAAGCGACTTGTTATGTCATAGCAGAGATGTTGGTCATCTGGATGAAAACAATTTACGAACCATTGCGGATCTGCTTGACAAAATTCTTCTGGAGAATAACCTAAAATTTTCAGACTTTGCTGATTAAGATAAATACTTGTTCCTTGTAATAGGTCAAATAAATATAAAATATGGGGTACTGTATTAGCAACCTTTTGGAGAAAGTCTTGACTTGAGCGCAATGCTTCTTCGGCTTTGTGGCGTTCGCGCAGGGCGGCTTGCCATTCACTAATATCTCGTCCCTCAGAAACGATGGCACTCACGCGCCCTGTTTCATCAACTATGGGACGTAGTGAAAAATCAAGAGTAATCACTCGTTCGTCTCTACCCCAGATATCAACTTCATAGCGAATAAATTCCCCATTAGTAGCATTAGCAATGGCACTTTTTAATTGTGTTTGTGTATCTGGAGAAATTGTCCACCATTTTGCTTCCCAAAATAATTGACCGACAACTTCTTCTCGTGTAATTCCAGCAAAATCCAGTGCTGTTTGATTGACTTCTAAAACAATTCCGTTGGTCTGAAGCAATCCCATAAACTCTATAGTTTGATTGAAGATGGCACGGAATTTTTGCTCATTTTGACTTAAGGCTTGTTCTGCACGTTTGCGTTCGGTAATATCTCGTCCCACCGATTGCAGTTCTACAAGATGATTTTCCTCGTCGAATATACCTCTAACATTCCACTGCGCCCAGCGCACTTCTTTACAAGCCATAACTCGATTTTCAAAAGTGACAACGGGATTTTCTAAGGTAATGGAATTGACTAAATCAAATACATATTCTTTGTCTTGCTTAAATACAATAGGTTCGTAGTGCTGACCGATAATTGTTTCTCGCTTGATTCCAAAATACCTACAGAAAGCTTCATTGACGAAGGTAACAGTACCATCAGGTAAGCCTCTGGCAATCAGTTCGGTTTGGTCTTCGAGAATAGCACGATAACGAGCTTCGCTTTGCTTGAGGGCTGCTTCTACCTGTTTTCGTTCGCTAATATCAAACACTAAACCCTGAAGTACTTGAGTTTGTCCATCTACACAGAGAATGAGATTGGCTTGGTTTCGTACCCAAATCATACTACCATCATGCCTAATCATCCGATACTCAATACACAGAGGTTCTCCAGTGGAAATTGTGCTATTTACAGCTTGCCAAAGGCGATGGCGATCTTCAGGATGAGTGTAATCTAACCAACTATTGAAGAAACTAGGATTCCAATCTTCGGGAGCTACGCCTAACAATTGTTGCAGTTGCGGACTAATATAAGCAACTTTGGCAGTAGTATTGAGCGGTGAAATGTAAACAACCCCTGGAATCTGTTCTACTAAGGTGCGATACTTTTGCTCTGCCTCAGAGACTTTTTCATCCGCTTGGTTGTGACTCATAATGTTTTGAATTTCCACAATAAAGTATAATTGCCAGTGTTAGAAATCCTGCATTAAAAGCACATTTAATAACCGCTGAGCTAACAGAAAGTCAGTTCCACGGTGATGGCGACCAAGCGCCTTAGGGATGGTTGTAGGAGTGTAGGGATAATCATTGGTGTTAACTTCTGCTCAAACACTCAATTTGCTGTGGTTTTAGATACTGCAACCCCGTTGAAAATCTCCCCAAGGATCGGGGGCGAGAGAGGATACATAAGCAATAGGCTTATATCATAACTAACTAATCACTTATAATTACCGGTTCTATGCAAAAATCCCACAAGCCTTTTTCCCTTGTTAAGACCTGCCCTCCATAAGATGATTCCGTTTTTTCTGGAACTGGAACTACTACAATTACTATTGATGCTAGATAATGGGGAAGCTTTGACATTTATTTGCCAATCTAGCCCCAGAGAGAAAAACTAACAATTATGCGAACTCACTATTGCGGCGAAGTCCGAAAAGAACATATTGGAGAAACTGTTACCTTTTACGGATGGATAGACCGTCGCCGCGATCATGGGGGCGTGATATTTTTAGATTTACGCGATCGCTCTGGCATTGTCCAAATCGTCAGCGATCCGCAACGCACCCCCGATTCCTATGAACAGGCAAATGCCCTGCGAAATGAATATGTTGTCCAAATCACTGGTAGGGTAACGCAACGCCCCCAAGAATCCCTCAATCCCCGTCTACCTACTGGTGAGATAGAAATTTACGCAGATAAAATTCAACTCCTCAACGCCGTCCGTAAACAATTACCTTTCCAAGTTTCCATAGCCGATGGCGAAACAGTAAGGGAAGACTTGCGGCTGAAATACCGCTATTTAGATTTGCGACGCGAACGCATGGCACACAATTTGCAACTGCGTCATCAAATTGTCAAAGCTATGCGTCGTTACCTGGAAGATTTGGAAGGTTTCATCGAAGTCGAAACCCCAATACTCACCCGTTCTACTCCCGAAGGTGCTAGGGATTATATCCTACCCAGTCGCGTCAACCCCGGTGAATGGTTTGCTCTACCACAATCACCACAGCTATTTAAACAATTGCTGATGGTATCCGGCTTGGATAGATATTATCAAATTGCCCGTTGCTTCCGTGATGAAGACTTACGCGCCGATAGACAACCAGAATTCACCCAGTTGGACATGGAAATGAGTTTCATGTCCCAAGAAGAAATTATCGAACTCAACGAAAAGTTAGTTTGTCATATCTTCAAAACCGTTAAAGGTGTTGAATTACAACGGCCTTTCCCCCGTCTCACCTACGCTGAAGGAATGGAACGCTACGGTAGCGACAAACCAGATACCCGTTATGGTTTGGAATTAGTTAACGTCTCGGATATCGTTAAAGAATCTGGTTTTAAAGTCTTTCGAGACACCGTAATCAATGGTGGTATCGTCAAAATCCTACCGATTCCCAACGGCAATGATGTTATTTCTAATGTCCGCATTAAACCAGGTGGTGATTTATTCAAAGAAGCCAGCGAAGCCGGTGCTAAAGGTTTAGCTTATATCCGCGTGAGAGACGATGGCGAAATTGACACCATTGGCGCAATTAAAGACAACCTCAGCGCAGAACAAAAGCAGGAAATTCTCCGCCGCACAGGTGCTAAAGCTGGACATTTGTTATTGTTCGGGGCTGGTGATGCTGCTACCGTTAATAAAACTTTAGATAGGTTACGGCAAGTAATTGCTAGAGAATTTGGATTAATCGATCCAGAAAAAATTAACTTGCTGTGGATTACAGATTTCCCCATGTTTGAGTGGAACGCCGACGAAAAACGCCTCGAAGCACTGCACCACCCATTTACAGCGCCGCATCCTGAAGATTTGAGCGATTTAAAAACAGCACGCGCCCAAGCTTATGACTTGGTATTCAACGGCGTGGAAGTTGGCGGTGGTAGTCTACGGATTTATCAGCGAGAAATTCAACAACAGGTATTTGATGCCATCGGCTTGTCTCCAGAAGAAGCACAAAATAAATTTGGCTTTTTATTGGAAGCATTTGAATATGGTACACCGCCTCACGGTGGCATCGCCTACGGTTTAGACCGTTTGGTAATGTTGCTAGCCGGGGAAGAATCCATCCGAGATGTGATTGCTTTTCCCAAGACGCAACAAGCCCGTTGTTTGTTAACAGATGCACCTTCGGGAGTAGATGTCAAGCAACTCAAAGAATTACACGTTGCTTCAACACATAAGCCCAAATCGTAATCAAACACAAGGAAAGCAAAAATATTAGTAGTAGCGTGTCTAGACTAAAGTTGTGCATTCGCTTTATTGTTTGGGAGGTGCTAAGGCGCAACTAAAAACATTGTTTATTGCAACATTTTAGCCTTGCCACGCTACTACAGTACTTGATACAGTACGCGACTCATGCTTATTTTTTCTCAAAAAGCTTTAGGTAATCCTGCTTGTTTTAAAACAGCATTAGCAGTATGACGCGACTTGATAAAACCATCTACTACAAACCGATGGTCTGAAATTGGACTATACCAAATTTCATGGTCTCCCTTGCCTTGTCTTTCAAAGTAACAACCAGATTCAGTAAGAATCTTTTTCAATTCAGAAGTAAAAGACGCACCCATTTATCAAGCCACCTGAATTAACTCTTGTCGATGGCTGATTAATTCAAAAGTAATTGAGCCTACATAGTCAGAGGGTATTATTCCATTCAGAACAACAAGTTCTGGAATCATTACTCGAAGCTTTTCCGTGAGAATTTCTATACTAGAAGCTTCTGTTGCTAATCCTGGTACATCTGAGCTAGTTGCAACCCAAACCTCAGCATCTTTATCCCAAAATGCTTGGACTTTAAACGTGATTTGTGTCATTATCAAGCGTTTTGTCGAATTTGCAACGTTAGTTATATTTTACAGCAGCTTTTAGAAGTAACGTGTGTTATGCCGTAGGCTAACGCACCACCAACAAATTAAAGTGCGTTACCAAGACATCAACTATTAGTACTGACTTCATAACTAGCAGTTACTTTCTGTTGATGTTCTAAACTTTTGTCTCGATTTTGAAACTCATCTAACAACCGATAAAAAGTATTAAAACCCTCTTGTTCATTCCCACAGTGAAGCATGATAATTTTTGCCCAAGAATTAGAAGTTGACACATGATATTTTTTTTGTACCCAAGGCTGAAACTCTCGATAAAAATCCATTTCCTCTTCAGTTGCTTTAACTCCTAATTCTCTTAAAGCAGTTTTAAAACCAACTAAAAAATGAAACAGATCGCTAACAGAAGCACGCCCGATATACATTTCTGGTTTAGATTTAATTTTTTTGCAATATTTCAAATAATTTGCTCATCTTAATTTTTCCTATCATTTACTAATATAATATTTTAATTCTAAAGCTTATCTAGATAATCAATCAAAAACTCTCCACCCGGACATTGAAAATCTTTTAGCCAATCTTCT
>Ga0314808_100065_pt1 | contig 12648 bp, 13 predicted proteins | sample STEome_6_FD_202335 | JGI IMG/M metagenome (GOLD analysis project Ga0314808, IMG submission 202335) | Metatranscriptome of soil surface biofilm microbial communities from soil inoculated with nitrogen-fixing consortium DG1, State College... ... | reverse complement strand
GTGACCTCGAAGCGCGGCTTGCGTGCGAGTTCAACAGCTACCGAGATTCCGTGGAGCAGCTGATGTCGCTGGGCATTGAACAAAAAACAAACCCGAATCCTTCGGTCAGCGTGCGTTTTCGATCCAGAGCGCATCGTCCAATCCCTTCAGCCGCTTTGCATACTCGGTGATCGCCGATCGCGAAACGACCCGCTCTTAGTCCGCGTGATGTCCGATTTCGGTCGAAAGCGGTCTTCAGCAGTTACTCGTCATCAAGTGGCAAATTACCTTGCGGATCAGCTTCAACCCTAGGTTGACAGCGCAACTTCTGGCGGCCACATGGCCCGCCTGATCACCCTGCTCGACCATCTTCCGGATGGTCTGCGCCTAGCGATCCTCGTGGAGAGGTGGCCGAGTGGTTAAAGGCAGCAGACTGTAAATCTGCCCGCGCAAGCGTACGCTGGTTCGAATCCAGCCCTCTCCACCATATTTCCCGAACTCGATAAAGTTCTTGAAAGTCCGATCCGGGTGCGGTCCGGATGACTTGCCGAACTGCCAAAGTTGCCCGGTGTTAACATCATTCAAAATTTGAGCATTTCTGCGGATTCGACTAAGGGAAGTCGCCGGGGAGTCTGTTCCAGCACATGTTCCATGCTCGGAAGGAATAGTGGTGCACCTGATGGTGTCTGATCGCGTTGAAGAGCCAGGCCGGATTCACAATCCGGATTCGCCCGTGGCTCGCCTCACTGAGGGCCAGATCGAGTGCCTGCTGTTGGTTGATCGCCATTACAGCAGCAAGGAAATCGCAACCAAGTTGGGGATCAGCCCACATACCGTCGACCAACGGATCCGAGGCGCACTGGAGAAGCTGGGTGTCGAGCGGCGAGGAGACGCGGCGCGGATGGTCGCCGACCAGCTTTCCGCCGACCACCCCATATATCAGCGTTTGATACATCAATCGCCGTACATCGACCCGGCGGCTCAGCCCGGACAGGAAGACGGCACGGTCCGCACTCAGATTCGGCACGCAGACCGTGCAGGGGGGGCTCAATCCCCCGGTTACTTGACCGAGCAAAGTCCGGATGGACGCGGCTCCCCCCTGCAACTGCCGTTTGCAACGAGGAGCCATCCCAGCAATGAGATGAGCGTCGGCCTCCGGCTCGTGTGGATCGTCCTGATCGCAATGGGCGCGACCTTTTCGGCAGGAATGTATCTTGCCGGTCTGGAAAGCCTCTCCAGGATGATCAGCGGCTAGACCGCCACTCCATCATGAAATTGCTGACGACGTCCTGGCGCAGGGCTCCTGCGCCTTGGGGAGACATGCCATGCGCAAACAAATGATCGAGACCGCCGCGTTCGATGTAGCAACCCAGGTCCGCACTGTTGAAGACGCCATTGAGACGGCGCTCGCGGAAATTGCCGATTTGCAGGGCCGGATGATCCGGGCCCGCGCGACGATGGGCGTGTCGACCGCCACCGGCCACGAAGCCTTTGAGCAACTTGCGGTTGCACTGCAAAGCCTCGTTACGGCGCGCGGCGGAATGGCTCATTGCCACATGACGCTGAAGGAAACGACGCAGTTCGTTCCGGGGCTTCGTGCGGTAAGCTTCGGCGACGCGCAGGAATGCCCGCCGAAAATCGCCCACGCCGACCTCCGCGTCGTCGCCTGATCCGGAAAAGGCATTGACCGGGCCACGGCCTCCGTGGTCCGGTTTCCTTCTCGATGCTTGGCGCGACCATCTTCATCCCATTGCTCGCCGCAGTATGTCTCTACGCCTGGCTGCGCGGAGGCACTGACGAGCGCATAGTGGCCGCTACCTGCCTTGCCGGGACGGCGGCCACGCTGCTCGCCATTTCCCCGCTGCATCAGCGCTATGCCGGCGTTGAGGAAGGGCTCATGCTGGTCGACCTTGGCGTACTGGCGGGGTTCGTCGTGGTGGCGTTGCGATCGAAACGCTTCTGGCCGCTGTGGATCGCCGGCCTGCAGCTGACGACGTCCATCGGCCACTTGCTGAAGGGCGTCGACCAGGACCTCCTCCCGCGCGCATATGGCGCAGCGCTCCAGTTCTGGAGCTATCCGATCCTTCTGATCCTTGCGGTCGGCACCTACCGCCGGCACCAGCGGGTTCGCCGCTCGGCCTAGCGCGCCGCCGCAACGCCGATTATGCATCGGCGCCGTGCCGACGGTCGATCCCATCTCCCAAGCCATCCTCGATGCCATCGACGAACCGGCGCTGATCGTCGGTTCCGGCAAGGTCAAAGGCGCTAACCTGGCCGCGCAACTGCTGCTCGGCGGTGCGATCCAGGATCGCGACCTGCGCTTCGCAATCCGCCACCCGCTCGCGCTGGATACGATCATGGCCGGGCGGCAAGCCGACCTGGAGCTGATCGGGATAGGATCGGCCGAGCGTCCCTGGCACCTGTCCGTCCGACCGCTGCCGGGCGGGACGTTGGTCCGACTGTCGGATCGTTCGATACTGAGGGCCGCCGAGCGGATGCGGACCGACTTCGTGGCCAATGCCAGCCACGAGTTGCGCACCCCCCTGGCGACGATCATCGGCTATGCCGAAACGCTGGGCGAGGAAGGCCCGGTCGATGACGGGGTGCGGGCCAAATTCGGGGCCACGATCGAGGCCGAGGCAAGGCGAATGCTCCGGATCGTCGAGGATTTGATGAGCCTGTCGCGCATCGAGGCCGACCGTTACCGAACACCCGACGAAGAAATCGACATGGGCGAAGTCGCGCGAATTGCGATGAAGCATTCGACGGTCCTCGCCGGCCGCCGCGGCTGCCGCATCGAAGCTAGCATCGAGGACAATATTCCGAAGCTCAAGGGCGACTTCGGCCAGCTTTTGCAGCTGGCCGACAATCTGATCGGCAACGCGATCCGCTATGGCTGCAACGACAAGAACAGCTTGATCGACGTGAAGGTTTTCAGCGCGGGCCAGCGCGTCCTCCTGTCGGTCAGTGACGGCGGTGACGGCATCGCGCCCGAACATCTGCCCAGGCTCACCGAGCGATTCTACCGGGTCGATTCGGCCCGCAGCCGCGAATCCGGCGGAACCGGCCTCGGCCTCGCCATCGTCAAACATATTGTCGAGCGGCACAGGGGTGAGATGCGGATCGATTCCGCTCCCGGACAAGGAACGGAAGTTACGGTCGCCTTGCCGGTCGAGTGATTTCCCCAGACCGTTGTCACGAAACGGTAACAGAACCGTCACAGGGACGCGACGAACTCGGCGCTAGTGGGCGCAGCACGTCGGCTTGAGACCGACCCTTGAGGGAGTTTGGCGATGAGGAAGTTGCTGGTTGCGCTACCACTGGTGGCGCTGGTTGCGGCCTGCGGATCGGGAGGCGGTGGCGGAAACAGCACGGCCGCGCAAATGAAAGTCGTCGGCTCGTCGACGGTCTATCCGTTCACGACCACGGTGGCGGAAGTGTTCCAGCGCGCCAACCCCGGATCCAGCGTCATCGTCGAATCGACCGGCACAGGCGCTGGCATCAAGCTGTTCTGCGAGGGCGTCGGCGGTCAGACCCCGGACATGGTCAACGCATCGCGCCAGATGAAAGCGAGCGAGTACGAAACCTGTTCGCAGAACGGCGCCAAGCAGGTCATCGAAGTGCCAATCGGGATCGATGGGCTGACCCTGATCCAAGCGAAGGAGCAGGCTCCGCTGAACCTGACCGTTGACCAGATCTACAAGGCTCTTGCGGCCGACCCGTTCGGCAAGGGCGCCAACACCGCCCAGACCTGGAAGGATGTCGATCCTTCGCTTCCCGCGACCAAGATCCGCGTGCTTGGCCCGCCGCCAACGTCCGGCACTCGCGACAGCCTGGCCGAGCTGATCCTCACCAAGGGTTGCGAGAGCGATCCGGCGATGAAGGAATTGAAGAAGACCGACGAGGACAAGCACAAGTCCGTCTGCACCAAGATCCGCGAAGACGGCGCCTATGTCGAAGCGGGCGAGAATGACAATTTGCTGGTCCAGAAGGTCTCGGCCGATCCCGGCGCGCTCGGCGTGCTTGGCTTCAGTTTCCTTGAGGAAAATGCCGACCGTGTCTCGCCGGTGTCGATCGCCGGTATTGCTCCGACCGAAGCGACCATCAGCGACCTGTCCTATCCCGGTAGCCGCCGGCTCTACGTCTATGTGAAGGGCGAGCATCTGGCTGCGAAGCCATCGATCAAGTCGTTCATCGAGGCCTATGCGAAAGCTTGGGGCAAGGGCGGCCCGCTGGAGAAGAAGGGCCTGGTTCCGCTTCACGATGCCGACGCTGCAGCGGCCACGGCCCAGGCGACCGGCCTGAAGCCGCTCGACCCGTCGAGCCTCAAGTAAGCAGGAGCGGCGGGCGTCATGACGCTCTCAATTGCGCTCGTCGCAATCCTGTTGCTGGCGTTCGCCGCCGGCCTCTTTGCCCGTCGCCGGGCAGTGGGGCTGCGCGGCGAAGGCGCCCGCCTGAACAGCCTACCGAACTATCACGCTTTCTATGTGGCGCTGTGGACGGCGCTGCCGGCGCTGTTGCTGCTCGCCATCTGGACGCCGGTCCAGACCGGACTCATTGAACAGTCCGTGCTTTCCTCCCCGGCCGGCCAGAAGCTGCCGGATTTCGATCTAGCCCTCGACACCATCCTTTCCGAGGCGCGCGAGATCGCAGCCGGCGAGCGAGAAGCCGGCTTCAATGCCGAATCCTCTGAACTCGCGCCCATCTATGCTGCCGCGACGAGCCGCTACGCCACCATTGGCGGAAGCATCGCCATCGTCTTCGCATTGCTCGGTGCCTTTCTTTCGATGCGCCGCGTCGGCGTCGACTTTCGAGCGCGCAGCGGGGTCGAGCGCTGGGTCATGGGCCTCCTCATCGGCGCTTCGCTCATCGCAATCCTGACGACTTTGGGCATCGTCCTGTCGCTGCTGTTCGAATCCTTGCGCTTCTTCCAGCAGGTTCCGATCACCGAATTCCTGTTCGGGACGACCTGGAGCCCGCAGACCGCGCTCCGTGCCGATCAGGCCGGATCGTCGGGCGCATTCGGGTCGATCCCGCTTTTCTGGGGGACCGCATTCATCGGTGCCATCATCGCGATGATCGTCGCCATCCCGCTGGGGCTGATGAGCGCGATCTTCCTCACCCAATATTCGCCGCCGAAGCTCCGCGCATGGCTGAAGCCGATGCTGGAGATCCTCGCCGGCGTTCCGACCGTGGTTTACGGCTATTTCGCTGCGCTCACGGTGGCCCCGGTGATCCGCGATTTGGGCATCGCGATCGGCGTCAGTTCCGCTTCCAGCGAGAGTGCGCTCGCCGCCGGGCTCGTCATGGGCATCATGATCATCCCGTTCGTAAGCTCGATGGCCGACGACAGCATCGCGGCCGTCCCGCAGGCGATGCGCGACGGCAGCCTGGCGCTTGGCGCGACCAAGTCGGAAACCATCAAACAGGTCCTTATTCCGGCCGCCCTTCCCGGCGTCGTCGGCGGCGTCCTGCTGGCCGTCAGCCGCGCGATCGGCGAGACCATGATCGTAGTGATGGCCGCAGGCCTTGCCGCCAACATGACCATCAACCCGTTCGAAAGCGTAACCACCGTCACGACCCAGATCGTCCAGCTGCTGACGGGCGATCAGGAATTCGACAGCGCCAAGACGCTGGCGGCATTCGCGCTTGGCCTGCTGCTGTTCGTGATCACGCTGATCCTCAACCTCATCGCGCTCCGCGTGGTGCGCAAATATCGAGAAGCATATGAGTAGCGCATCCGCAGCCGCTTCCCGCTGGACCGGGGAGGAGATGCAGAAGCGCGTCGCCAGCCGCTATCGCGCGGAGCGTCGATTCCGCTTTTTCGGATTTTTCGCGATCGGCATCTCGGTTGCTTTCCTGGCCTTCCTGCTGATCACCATGGCTTGGCAGGGGCTGGGCGGGTTCAGCCGGACCGAGGCCAAGCTGACGGTCGATTTCGCGACGTCGGACCTCTTCATCGAAGAAGCGACGCTTCGCGGGCCCGAAGCACAGGAGGCGGTCGCCTCCGCGGGTCTCGAGGGCGTCATCGAGCAAGCCGCCGTTGCGCAGTTCGGCGAGGGCGCTGGCGAATTGTTCGGCGGCGCGAGCGCCCGGTCTTTGGGTGAGCAGCTGATCGACGATCCGTCCCTGCTGGCCAAGAAAACCGAGCTTTGGATTCCGCTGTCTTCAAAGGCCGACGTCGCGGCCAAGAGCGATGGTGATCCGGCGCTCGAAAAGCTTCTGGACAAGACGGAGACCAAGCGTGTCTTCAATGGCGAGTTCCTGACCGCGTCCGACGCGACCGACGCCTCGGTCGTCGGCGTCTGGGGAGCGCTCAAGGGCAGCTTCCTCACCATCCTGGTGACGATGGCGCTCGCTTTCCCGATCGGCGTGCTGGCGGCGCTTTACCTGGAAGAATTCGCAGCCCGGAACCGCTGGACAGACATTATCGAGGTTTCGATCAACAATCTCGCCGCGGTCCCATCCATCATCTTCGGACTGTTGGGCCTGGCGGTGTTCCTGAACTTCATGCACCTGCCGCGTTCGGCACCGCTGGTCGGCGGGCTGACCCTGGCGCTGATGACCATGCCGGTCATCGTCATCGCCGGCCGCAATGCGATCAAGTCGGTGCCCCCCTCGATCCGCGATGCGGCCCTGGGCGTCGGCGCGTCGAAGATGCAGGTGGTGTTCCACCATGTGCTTCCGCTGGCATTGCCGGGCATCCTCACCGGAACGATCATCGGCATGGCCCGCGCCCTAGGCGAGACGGCGCCTCTCCTGATGATCGGCATGCGCGCCTTCATTGCGTCGCCCCCGGAAGGCATCACCCAGCCGGCCAGCGTGCTTCCGGTCCAGATTTTCCTCTGGTCCGACGAGGTCGACCGCGGCTTCGTCGAGAAGACCAGCGCTGCAATCATCGTGCTGCTGATCTTCATGCTGCTGATGAACGGACTGGCTATTTATCTCCGAAACAAATTCGAGCGTCGCTGGTAGGCAGAATGAAAATGATCGACACCATCGTTCCCAACCCGACCGAAACCGACGAGCCGGCCATCGTCGACGGCCCGCCCAAGATGAGCGCGCGCAAGGTTGGAGTCTTCTATGGCGACAAGCAGGCATTGAAGGATGTCAGCGTCGATATCCATGACGACAAGGTCACCGCTTTCATCGGCCCGTCGGGATGCGGCAAGTCAACGTTCCTGCGCTGCCTCAACCGGATGAACGACACCATTGCCGGAGCTCGGGTCGTCGGCGACATCGATCTGGACGGCGACGATATTTACGCATCCAAGATGGACGTCGTCCAACTGCGTGCGCGCGTCGGAATGGTGTTCCAAAAGCCGAACCCTTTCCCCAAGTCGATCTACGAGAATGTGGCCTACGGCCCGCGCATTCATGGCCTTGCCGGCAAGAAGGACGAACTTGACGGGATCGTCGAGAAGTCGCTGAAGCGGGCCGGCCTGTGGGAAGAAGTCAAGGACCGCCTCCAAGAGAGCGGAACGGCGCTTTCGGGCGGCCAGCAGCAGCGCCTCTGCATCGCCCGCGCCATCGCGGTCGATCCGGAAGTGATCCTGATGGACGAGCCCTGCTCGGCGCTCGACCCGATCGCGACCGCCAAGATCGAGGAACTGATCCATGAGCTGCGCGGTCGCTACGCGATCGCGATCGTTACCCACAATATGCAACAGGCCGCGCGCGTGTCGCAGCGGACCGCATTTTTCCACCTGGGCGAAATGGTCGAATATGGCCGGACCAAGGACATCTTCACCAACCCCGTCCAGCAGCGCACCCAGGACTATATCACCGGCCGTTACGGCTGATCGGAGAAAGCAACATGGCCACCAGTAGTGGACATACGATCAAGGCATTTGACGAGGACCTCGACCGGCTGCGCGCGCTCATCAGCGAGATGGGCGGGCTTGCCGAGCATGCCATTCGTGAATCGATGCGCTGCCTCGTCCAGCATGACCTCGATGGCGCGGCCAAGGTCGTCGAGGATGACAAGAAGCTGGACGCGCTTGAGATCGAGACCGAAAAGCGCGCCGTGCAGCTGATCGCGCTTCGAGCGCCAATGGCCGCCGATCTTCGCGACGTGGTCGCAGCGATGAAAATCTCTAGCGTGGTCGAGCGGATCGGCGACTATGCCAAGAACATTTCCAAGCGCGTTCCGCTGCTGGTCGACCGCGACATCGAACCGGTTTCGCTGATGCCGGAAATGGCGAAGATCGCGACCCAGATGGTTCACGACGTGCTCAATGCCTTCGTCGAGCGTGATGCCGAGACCGCAATCCGGGTCATCGAACGCGACAAGGCGGTCGACGATTTCTACAATTCGATCTTCCGCACGTTGCTGACCTACATGATGGAAAATCCGAACAACATTGGCCAGTCGGCTCACCTGTTGTTCATCGCCAAGAATGTGGAACGTGTCGGCGATCATGCGACCAATATTGCCGAGATGGTCTATTATGCCGCCACGGGCGAGCATTTGACCGACCGACCGCGCGGTGCGGATTCGTTTGCTGACCTGGACTGAGGGGCGTGATGATTCCCAAGCGCTTGTTACTTGTCGAGGACGACCGCGCGCTGGCCGAACTGGTCAGCTTCCACTTCGACCGTGCCGGCTATGCGGTGACGCGGACCGGCGACGGCGAGGAAGCCCTGATCCTGGCCGAAGAAGTGAAGCCCGACCTGGTCCTGCTCGACTGGATGATCGAGGGGATCAGCGGGATCGAAGTGTGCCGCCGCCTGCGCCGTCGCCAGGTGACGGCCAATGTGCCGATCATCATGCTGACGGCTCGCGGCGAAGAGGACGACCGCATCCGCGGGCTGGAGACGGGCGCCGACGACTATATGACCAAGCCGTTCAGCCCCAAGGAGCTGGTAGCGCGCGCCGGCGCAGTGCTGCGCCGGGTTCGTCCGGCACTGGCGGCCGAGGCGTTATCCTATGCGGGGCTGGATATGGACCTGGTCGCGCACCGGGTTCGCCGCAATGGCGAATCGATCCAACTTGGGCCGACCGAATATCGGCTGCTTCGCCATTTCCTCGAAAACCCCGGCCGCGTCTTTTCGCGGCAGCAGCTGCTGGAAACGGTCTGGCCGCATAGCGAGGATATCGAGCTGAGGACGGTCGACGTCCATATCCGGCGCCTGCGCCTTGCGCTGGGCGAGCCTGACCTGGTCCGCACGGTCCGCTCTGCCGGCTACGCGCTCGACGCCGATGGGGTTGCCTGAACATTTCCTCAACCTTGCAGGGAGTGGATAGAAGCGCCAAAGCGCATCCCCATGGCTCGCAAGAACAAAGGAAAGTCCGGCGGCAACCCGAACCGGCCCCGTTTCTGGGGCAAGCACGCCGTCGCCGCGGCGCTCGATAATCCCGACCGCAAGGTATTGAAGGCCTGGGCGACGCGCGACGCCGCCAACTTCATGCAATTCCCGCCTGAAATGACGGTGGTGATGGCCGAGGCACCCGACCTCGGACGGATGGTGCCGCACGATGCGCCGCACCAGGGCGTCGTCATCGAGGTCGAGCCGCTGGAGGAAGTGTGGCTCGGCGACGTACTGGCCGAAGCGCCCGAAAAGGCAGTCCTCCTGGTCCTCGACCAAGTCACCGACCCGCATAATGTCGGCGCAATCCTTCGATCGGCCGCGGCATTCGGTGTGATCGGCATCGTCACCCAGGACCGGCATTCGCCGCCTGAAAGTGGAGCCCTGGCCAAGGCCGCATCGGGCGCTTTGGAACGGGTGCCTTGGGTTCGCGTCGTCAACCTTGCCCGCGCGCTTGAGGAAATCGCAGAGGCGGGCTTCTGGCGCATCGGCCTGGCCGGTGAAGCGAAGACAGGCCTCAAGGAGGCGCTTGGCCCGGCCCGCGTGGCGCTGGTGCTGGGCGCCGAAGGACCCGGGATGAGATCCAACACGCGTGAGCATTGCGATGCGTTGGCGAAGCTTCCCATTTCCAGCGCTGTCGAAAGCCTCAATGTCTCGAATGCCGCTGCCGTCGCGCTCTATGCGGCGAGTGTCGCCTGATGGTTCGGACACCGGAATCGCTGTCCGTCAGCCTCAATGCGCTCGCCGAGCGCGAGGAGGCATTTGCAAAGGTGCTCGAAGCGCACGGCCATCCCGAGCCCCGGGCCAACGAACCGGGCGTCGAAACCTTGCTTCGCACGATCGTCGGCCAGCAGGTCAGCGTTCATGCTGCACGATCGATGTGGAGCAAGCTCAGCGCCAAGTTCGGCCAACCGATCGACCTCGGCGCGATGCTCGCGGCCAGTGACGAGGAAATGCGCGAGGCGGGAATGTCGCGGCAGAAGGCCGGCTATCTTCGCAGCCTTGCTGGCCTTGTACTGTCCGGAGAACTCGACCTTGCCCATCTACCCGGCGACGATGAGGAAGCGATTGCGGAGCTTATCAAGATAAAGGGTATCGGGCGTTGGTCGGCGGAGATTTATCTGCTGTTCGCCGAGGGGCGCGGCGACGTATGGCCGGCGGGCGATCTGGCCGTCCAGATCGAAATCGGAAAGCTGATGGGCCTTGAAGGCAAGCCGACCGAAAAGCAGCTTCGTGAAATTGCCGAACGCTGGAGGCCTCACCGCGGCGCCGCTGCCGTTCTGGCCTGGCACAGCTATAACGCGCCGCCGCTCGACTGACGGGGTCAGTCGGAAAGGCGAAGCGCCGTCGCTGGACTAGCCGGGGGCTAGTCCAAAGCCAGGAGCACCGCCTTTAGTCTAGGCGTTCTGCATTCCAATGCTGTGGGCGCGCGAGCTGAGGCCGCGGAAGATCTTCGGGCCCTGATCGATCCGGAACGGCGCCAGCTTTTCATCGCCTTCACTGCCGCGGCCCACCAGGAAGCTGGCGGATGCCTGCCCTTCGGTTCCGCCGAAACGATAGAGGATGTTGAAGCCGATCAGCGGCACAAACAGCTTGCGCCCGCCCGCTTCGAACTGGTGCACCTCGTCCAGCGGTAGGCGCGCCACGCTTTTCAGCGAGACACGTCCCAGCGGCGCGATCAACGTCATCCGGTCGTCACTTGCGGCCGGATTTTGGAAGAAGGTCGCGATCTCTCGGTCCTGTCCTACATGCGCGGTGAACAGATGGCCTTCGACCAGCACGTCCCGAGCCGGAGCCGATCCGACGTTGCCGATGACGATCTCGAACATGAGCATCACCTCTCTCTCGGTGATGACTACTCGATCGGGCACGAACTCGACATTGAGCTGCGGTTTCAGCTTGGTCGAAACGATGGTTCCGTCGCTCTGCGGCTTTGGCGCAGAGGGGCGGACCGTTCCAGCCGGCGGGACCGGGTCATTCCGCGGTCCGAGCGCCTGTCCTCCTCGAGATGGTACGGGATCGGCCCGGGGCCGAAGCGGCGGTGCAAAATCCGGTTCGACCGCATCGGGGGCGTGGCCGGCAAATGCCATGCGGCCAGGATCGCCGTGGCGCCGATTACGTTCGCGCCAGCTCCATGCAAGGAAGGCGCCCCCGCCGATCAGTGCCAGAAGGGCCGCAATCCACGGCCAGGAAATCGAGCCGCTGTTCGAAACTTCTGGAGAGGCAGCAAGGGCCGACCCGGTCGCATCCGGCTGGGGTGCGGGATTGGTCGTTACCTCATGAGGCAGCGACGGAGTGATCGGGGGCTCATTGCCGGTAACACCGGCTGGCGACGACGGCCCGCCGTTCATGGAAACAGGGGTCGGCCGCTGCGCCGCGGCCCTGCCGGGCGCCGGAGCCGCAGCCTCGGCAGGAACCGCTTCCCCGCTACGCGGCTGCGCGGTTGCAGTATCCACTGGCTGGGAAGGCGTGGCGGCAGGCCGATCCGCGGGGCGGGTTACCGTGCCCTGGAGATTGAAATCACGAAGCTGGGAGGGGCCGATCGTTTCGGCGGACGGCGGCGGCGCCGCGGTCACGTCGATCGGGGCGTCCGTATTTTGAGCGCCAGCAGGCGCGGCGAGTGCGAGCGCCAGCGCAGCGGTCATGCCGCCAAGATTTCCAATCGTCATGCGGCGCAATGCCGTCATTCTCCCCCACCCTGCTATTGCTGGATAAGCAGCCCGTCTGTCCCCACGACCGGCGCCATGTAGGGCGCTATTGGCGATAAACTAGTGCCGAGACAAGCATTTCCGGGCTGAGCCGATGCTTAACGCGCGCCGACCGGTACCGATTTGCATCGCTTCCTGCCGCTTAATCTCGAACTCTCCGCAATCCTTTCGAATAGCGGTCGGCCTTCTCGGCATAATGCGCTGCCGAGAGCCGAAGCAGTTCGACTTGCTCCGGGCTGATCTGACGAACGGCCCGAGCCGGTGACCCGACGATGAGGCTCCTCGGTTCGAACCGCTTGCCTTCCGTGACCAAAGCGCCCGCGCCAACGATGCACTGCGCTCCGATCACCGCTCCGTTGAGGATTCGCGCACCCATCCCAATCAGCGACTCGTCCTCGATCGTGCAGCCGTGAAGAATTGCCTGATGACCAACCGTAACCCGCGCGCCGATAGTGAGCGGAGCGCCAGGATCGGAATGGCCGATCGCGCCGTCCTGAAAATTGCTTTCGTCACCCAACAATATGGGCGTGTTATCCGCCCGAATGATGGCGCCGAACCATACGCTGGCGCGAGCGCCCAACCGCACGTCGCCAATCAGGTCCGCAGAAGGGGCGACCCACGCTCCATGGCCCAGTGTGGGAGCTGTTTCGTC
>Ga0314808_100064_pt1 | contig 12702 bp, 9 predicted proteins | sample STEome_6_FD_202335 | JGI IMG/M metagenome (GOLD analysis project Ga0314808, IMG submission 202335) | Metatranscriptome of soil surface biofilm microbial communities from soil inoculated with nitrogen-fixing consortium DG1, State College... ... | reverse complement strand
GTGACGTAGGCCTGCAGGGCGGCCGAGCGCAGACGCACCAGCCGGTTGTAGGCACCCACGAACCAGAAAAGGAGCACGGCCGCGGCGATCCACCACGGCAGCTCCGGCGGGAGACGGTCCATCACGGCGCGTCCACCTGCCACACCCGGTGGCGCCGCATGCGCGCCACGGGGAGCAGAACCATAAAAACGCCCCCGGTCCGCGAACGGACAGGGGGCGTCTGGGGGCCGATCATGGCCTGCGGATCAGCGACCGGTTACTCGGTCGCAGCACCTTCGCTGGCATCGACGGTGCTCGCATCGTCCGAGCCGTTGCCGGCCAGTTCGGCGGCTTCAGACTCGGCGATGGCGCGGCGCTCGGCCTCGTCCATCTGGTCCTTCGCGCGGCGTGCCTGGTGGTACGCCATGCCGGTGCCGGCCGGGATCAGACGCCCCACGATCACGTTTTCCTTCAGGCCGCGCAGCTCGTCGCGCTTGCCCATGATCGCGGCTTCGGTCAGCACGCGCGTCGTTTCCTGGAAGGACGCCGCGGAGATGAACGAGTCGGTCGAGAGCGATGCCTTCGTGATACCGAGTAGCAGGTTGGTGAACGTCGCGGGGATCTTGCCTTCGGCGCGCAGGGCGTCGTTGGTGTTGAGCATTTCGCTGCGCTCGACCTGTTCGCCCGAGATGTAGTTCGTGTCGCCGATGTTGTCGACCACGACGCGGCGCAGCATCTGGCGAACGATCACCTCGATGTGCTTGTCGTTGATCTTCACACCCTGCAGGCGGTACACGTCCTGCACTTCGTCCACGATGTAGCGCGCCAGTTCTTCCGAACCCAGCAGGCGCAGGATGTCCTGCGGATCCGCCGGGCCGTCGACCACGGACTCGCCCTTGTTCACCACCTGGCCTTCGTGCACCAGGATATTCTTTTCCTTCGGCACGAGCTCTTCGTAGACGCCGCCTTCGGGGTCGGTGATCTGCAGGCGCAGCTTGCCCTTGGTTTCCTTGCCGAACGACACGGTACCGGTCATCTCGGCCAGCATGCCCTTGTCCTTCGGCGAGCGGGCTTCGAAGAGTTCGGCCACACGCGGCAGACCGCCGGTGATGTCGCGCGTCTTCTGGCCTTCGACCGGGATGCGGGCCAGCACTTCGCCGGGGCCCACGTCCTGGCCATCGCGGATCTGCACCAGCGCACCGATCGGGAAGCCGATCGTCACCGAGTGGTCGGTGCCGGGGATCTTCACCTCGGCGCCGGAGGCGTCGATCAGCTTCACTTGCGGACGCACGACCTTGGCAGCGCCGCGGCGCTTCGGATCGATCACGACCAGGGTCGACAGGCCGGTGACTTCGTCCACCTGCTTGGCGACCGTGAGGCCTTCCTCGACGTTCTCGAACTGCGTCTTGCCGGCGAACTCGGTGATGATGGGGCGCGTCAGCGGGTCCCAGTTGGCGAGGATGAAGCCGGCCTTGACCTGCTGGTCGGCCTTGACCGCCAGGATGGCGCCGTACGGCACCTTGTGGCGTTCGCGCTCGCGACCATGCTCGTCGTGGATGATGATTTCGCCCGAACGCGAGATCACGACCAGCTCGTTCTTGCTGTTCGTCACGTAGCGCATCGTGGCGTTGAAACCGATCGAACCGTTCGACTTGGCTTCCACGCTGGAGGCGATCGCCGCACGCGACGCCGCACCACCGATGTGGAAGGTCCGCATCGTCAGCTGCGTACCGGGTTCGCCGATCGACTGGGCAGCGATCACACCGACGGCTTCGCCGATGTTGATCAGGCCGCCACGGCCCAGGTCGCGGCCGTAGCAGGTCGCGCAGATGCCGAAGCGCGTCTCGCACGTGAGCGCGGTACGCACCTTGACCTCGTCGACGCCCTGAGCCTCGAGCATCTCGATGTTGTCTTCGTCGAACATCTCGCCGGCCGCGAGCAGCACGGCCTGGGTTTCGGGGTGCAGCACGTCGTCGGCAGCGGAACGGCCAAGGATACGGTCGCGCAGCGATTCGATGACTTCACCGCCTTCGACGATGGCGCGCATCACGTAACCGCCGTGCGTGCCGCAGTCCTGCTCGATCACGACCAAGTCCTGCGTCACGTCGACCAGACGACGCGTCAGGTAACCCGAGTTCGCGGTCTTCAGCGCGGTGTCGGCCAGACCCTTGCGGGCACCGTGGGTGGAGATGAAGTACTCCAGCACGTTCAGACCTTCGCGGAAGTTCGCGGTGATGGGCGTCTCGATGATCGAGCCGTCGGGCTTGGCCATCAGGCCCCGCATGCCGGCGACCTGACGGATCTGCGCGGCGGAACCGCGTGCACCCGAGTCGGCCATCATGTAGATCGAGTTGAAGGACTCCTGCTCGACGTCCTTGCCGTGGCGATCGATGACCCGTTCCTTCGACAGCTTGGACATCATGACCTTCGACACTTCGTCGCCGGCCTTGCCCCAGATGTCCACCACCTTGTTGTAGCGCTCGCCGGAGGTCACGAGACCGGAGACGTACTGCTGTTCGATCTCCTTCACTTCCTTGGCGGAGCGCTCGATGATGCCGTGCTTCTCGGCGGGCACCAGCATGTCGTCGATGGCGATCGAGATACCGGCCTTCGTCGCGAGACGGAAACCGTTCTGCAGCAGCTTGTCGGCGAACACCACGGTCTCTTTCAGACCGCACTTGCGGAACGAGACGTTGATGAGCTTGGAGATTTCCTTCTTCTTGAGCGCCTTGTTGATGTTCGAGAACGGCAGGCCCTTCGGCAGGATCTCGGACAGCAGCGCGCGGCCCACGGTCGTGTCCACCAGGGCGGTCGACGGCGTGAATTCGCCGGTTTCCTTGTCCTTGGTGTACTCCGTGATGCGCACGGCGACCTTGGCGGTCAGCTCGACCTCGTTGGCGTCGAGTGCACGCTGGACTTCACCGATGTCGGAGAAGATCAGGCCCTCGCCCTTGCCGTTGATGCGGTCGCGGGTCGTGTAGTACAGACCCAGCACCACGTCCTGCGACGGCACGATCGACGGTTCGCCCGACGCCGGGAACAGCACGTTGTTGGAGGCCAGCATCAGCGTGCGGGCTTCCATCTGCGCTTCCACCGACAGCGGCACGTGGACGGCCATCTGGTCGCCGTCGAAGTCGGCGTTGAACGCCGCGCAGACGAGCGGGTGCAGCTGGATCGCCTTGCCTTCGATCAGGATGGGTTCGAAGGCCTGGATGCCCAGACGGTGCAGCGTCGGAGCGCGGTTCAGCATGACCGGGTGCTCCTTGATGACCTCTTCCAGGATGTCCCAGACCACCGGCGTGCCGGATTCGACTTCCTTCTTGGCCGCCTTGATCGTCGTCGCGATGCCCATGGCTTCGAGGCGCGAGAAGATGAAGGGCTTGAACAGTTCGAGCGCCATCAGCTTGGGCAGGCCGCACTGGTGCAGCTTGAGCGTCGGGCCCACCACGATGACCGAACGGCCCGAGTAGTCCACGCGCTTGCCCAGCAAGTTCTGACGGAAACGACCGCCCTTGCCCTTGATCATGTCGGCCAGCGACTTCAGTGCGCGCTTGTTGGCGCCCGTCATGGCCTTGCCGCGACGGCCGTTGTCCAGCAGCGAATCGACCGCTTCCTGCAGCATCCGCTTTTCGTTGCGCGCGATGATCTCCGGGGCCTTGAGCTCCAGCAGGCGACGCAGACGCGAATTGCGGTTGATGACGCGGCGGTACAGGTCGTTCAGGTCCGACGTGGCGAAGCGGCCACCGTCCAGCGGCACCAGCGGACGCAGGTCCGGCGGCAGCACGGGCAGCACTTCGAGCACCATCCACTGGGGCTTGATGCCCGACTTGCGGAAGGCTTCCAGCACCTTGAGGCGCTTGGAGTTCTTCTTGACCTTGACTTCGGAGCCGGTCAGGTCGCCGCGCAGGCGCTCGATCTCGCTGTCGAGCTCGATGCCTTCCAGCAGATCCTTGATGCCTTCAGCGCCCATCTTGGCGACGAATTCGTCGCCGAATTCCTTGCGCTTCGTGTCGTAGTCGTCCTCAGACATGATGCTGAACTTCTTCAGCGGGGTCATGCCGGGGTCGGTCACCACGTAGGCTTCGAAGTACAGCACGCGTTCGATGTCGCGCAGCGTCATGTCGAGCACCAGGCCCAGACGCGACGGCAGCGACTTCAGGAACCAGATGTGGGCGCAGGGCGCGGCCAGGTCGATGTGACCCATGCGCTCGCGACGCACCTTGGTCTGCGTGACTTCAACGCCGCACTTCTCGCAGATGACACCGCGGTGCTTGAGGCGCTTGTACTTGCCGCACAGGCATTCGTAGTCCTTGATGGGCCCGAAGATCTTGGCGCAGAACAGGCCGTCGCGTTCGGGCTTGAAGGTGCGGTAGTTGATCGTCTCGGGCTTCTTCACTTCGCCGAAGGACCACGAACGGATCTTCTCGGGCGAAGCCATGCGGATGCTGATGGCATCGAAATGCTCATCCGGCGTGAATTGCTTGAACAGGTCGAGTAATGACTTCATGGGACTCTTTCCTTGTCTTGCTTATGAACGTTCGAGTTCGATGTCCAGGCCCAGGGAACGGATTTCCTTGACCAGCACATTGAACGATTCCGGCATGCCGGCTTCGATGGAGTGTTCGCCCTTGACGATGCTCTCGTACACCTTGGTACGGCCTTGCACGTCGTCGGACTTCACCGTCAGCATTTCCTGCAGGACGTAGGCGGCGCCGTAGGCCTCGAGCGCCCACACTTCCATTTCGCCGAAACGCTGGCCGCCGAACTGGGCCTTGCCGCCCAGCGGTTGCTGCGTGACCAGCGAGTACGGGCCGGTCGAGCGGGCGTGCATCTTGTCGTCCACCAAGTGGTGCAGCTTCAAGAAGTGCATGTAGCCCACGGTGACCGGACGCTCGAACTGCTCGCCGGTGCGGCCGTCGTACAGGTAGGCCTGCGTGCGCGTATCGGTCAGGCCCTTGAGCTTGGCGATCTCGTCCGGGTAGGCGAGTTGCAGCATGCCGCGGATTTCTTCTTCCGTGGCGCCGTCGAACACCGGCGTCGCGAAGGTCACGCCGTTCGACAGGTTGCTGGCCATCTCGACCACTTCACCGTCGCTCAGCTTGCTCAAGTCTTCCTTGCGGCCCGAGCCGTTGTAGAGCTTGTCGAGGAAGGCGCGGAGTTCCGCGATCTTCGCTTCGGCCTGCAGCAGGTCGCCGATGCGCTGGCCGATGCCCTTGCCGGCCCAGCCCAGATGCACTTCGAGCACCTGACCCACGTTCATCCGCGAAGGCACGCCCAGCGGGTTCAGGCAGATGTCGCACGGCGTGCCGTCGGCCATGTGGGGCATGTCTTCGACCGGAACGATCTTCGACACCACACCCTTGTTGCCGTGGCGGCCGGCCATCTTGTCGCCGGGTTGCAGGCGGCGCTTGACGGCCAGGTAGACCTTGACCATCTTGAGCACGCCCGCAGGCAGCTCGTCGCCCTGCGTGAGCTTCTTGCGCTTTTCTTCGAACGCGAGGTCGAAGCTGTGGCGCGTCTGCTCGAGCGAGTTCTTGATCGACTCGAGCTGCGAAGCCACTTCGTCGTCCGCCGGGCGGATGTCGAACCAGTGGAACTTCTCGATCGACGACAGGTAGGCCTTGTCGAGCTTGGTGCCCTTGGCCAGCTTGTTCGGGCCGCCGTTGGCGGCCTTGCCGGTCAGGAGCTTCTCGATCCGGTCGAACGCGTCGGCTTCGACGATGCGCAGCTGGTCGTTCAGGTCCAGGCGGAAGCGCTTGAGCTCGTCGTCGATGATCTGCTGGGCGCGCTTGTCGCGCGTGATGCCTTCGCGGGTGAACACCTGCACGTCGATCACGGTGCCTTGCGAGCCCTGGTCCACGCGCAGCGAGGTGTCCTTCACGTCGGAAGCCTTCTCGCCGAAGATGGCGCGAAGCAGCTTCTCTTCCGGCGTCAGCGTGGTCTCGCCCTTCGGCGTGACCTTGCCCACCAGCGTGTCGCCCGGCTGCACTTCGGCGCCAACGTAGATGATGCCGGACTCGTCGAGGCGGTTGAGCTGCTGCTCGGCCAGGTTCGGGATGTCGCGCGTGATTTCCTCGGCGCCCAGCTTGGTGTCGCGGGCCATCACCACCAGTTCCTCGATGTGGATCGAGGTGTAGCGGTCTTCGGCGACGACGCGTTCGGAGATCAGGATCGAGTCTTCGAAGTTGTAGCCGTTCCACGGCATGAAGCCGATCAGCATGTTCTGGCCGAGGGCCAGTTCGCCGAGGTCGGTGGACGCACCGTCGGCCACCACGTCGCCCTTGGCGATCTTGTCGCCGCGCTTGACGATCGGGCGCTGGTGGATGTTGGTGTTCTGGTTCGAACGCTGATACTTGATCAGGTTGTAGATGTCCACACCGACTTCACCGGCCGCCGCTTCGGCGTCGTTCACGCGCACCACGACACGGGTCGCATCGACGTAGTCGACGATGCCGCCGCGGGTCGCGGTCACCACGGTGCCCGAGTCGACCGCGGAGACGCGCTCGATGCCGGTACCGACGAAGGGCTTCTCGGGGCGCAGCACCGGCACGGCCTGACGCTGCATGTTGGCGCCCATCAGCGCGCGGTTCGCGTCGTCGTGCTCCAGGAAGGGCACGAGCGAGGCCGCCACCGACACGATCTGCGCGGGCGACACGTCCATGTACTGGACGCGCTCGGCACCCACCAGGATCGATTCGCCGGCTTCACGCGCGGAGACCAGGTCGCCGGTCAGCTTGCCGTCCTTGTCCAGGGCCGCGTTGGCCTGGGCGATGACGTACTTGCCTTCCTCGATGGCCGACAGGTAGTCGATGTCCATCGTGACCTTGCTGTCGACCACGCGGCGGTACGGCGTCTCGATGAAGCCGTATTCGTTCAGGCGGGCGTACAGGGCCAGCGAGTTGATCAGGCCGATGTTCGGGCCTTCGGGCGTTTCGATCGGGCAGACGCGGCCGTAATGGGTCACGTGCACGTCGCGCACTTCGAAGCCGGCGCGTTCACGCGTCAGACCGCCCGGGCCAAGGGCCGACACGCGGCGCTTGTGGGTGATTTCGGACAGCGGGTTCGTCTGGTCCATGAACTGCGACAGCTGCGAGGCGCCGAAGAATTCCTTCAGCGCGGCCGAGATCGGCTTGCTGTTGATCAGGTCGTGCGGCATCAGCGGCTCTTGCTCCGCTTGACCCAGACGTTCCTTCACGGCCTTCTCGATGCGGGCCAGGCCGGTGCGGTACTGGTTCTCGGCCAGTTCGCCGACGCAACGCACGCGGCGGTTGCCCAGGTGGTCGATGTCGTCGACTTCGCCGTTGCCGTTGCGCAGGTCGACCAGGATCTTGACGACATGCAGGATGTCTTCGTTGGTCAGCACCATCGGGCCGGTCGACTCGTCGCGGCCGACCTTGGCGTTGAACTTCATGCGGCCGACGCGCGACAGGTCGTACGTGTCCGGGTTGTAGAACAGGCGCTGGAACAAGGCCTGCACGGCGTCTTCCGTCGGCGGTTCGCCGGGACGCATCATGCGGTAGATGGCCACGCGCGCGGCGAACTCGTCGACGGTTTCGTCGATACGCAGCGTCTGCGAGATGTAAGCGCCCTGGTCCAGTTCGTTCGTGTAGATGACCTGGATGTCCTGAACGCCGGCCGTGCGCAGCTTCTTGAGCAGTGCTTCGGTCAGCTCGTCGTTGGCCTTGGCCAGGATTTCGCCGGAGTCGGCGTCGACGATGTTGCGGGCGACCACGCGGCCGACCAGGAAGTCTTCCGGCACGCTGATGTGGGTCGTGCCCGACTGCTCGAGTTCACGCGTGTGGCGCGCGGTGACGCGCTTGTCCTTGGCGACCACGACCTTGCCCGACTTGTCGGTGATGTCGAAGCGCGCGACTTCGCCGCGCAGGCGCTCGGAGACGAACTCCATCTGCGCGCCGCTGTCCATCAGGCGGAAGTTGTCGTTCACGAAGAAGTTCGCGAGGATCGATTCCGGGTTCAGGCCGATGGCCTTCAAAAGGATCGTGACCGGCATCTTGCGACGGCGGTCGACGCGGAAGTACAGCATGTCCTTCGGGTCGAACTCGAAGTCGAGCCACGAGCCGCGGTAGGGGATCACGCGGGCCGAGAACAGCAGCTTGCCCGAGCTGTGCGTCTTGCCCTTGTCGTGTTCGAAGAACACGCCCGGCGAACGGTGGAGCTGCGACACGATGACGCGCTCGGTGCCTTGATGATGAAGGAGCCCTTCTCGGTCATGAGCGGCACTTCGCCCATGTAGACCTCTTGCTCCTTGACTTCCTTGACCACCTTCGACTGCGAGGTCGACGACTCGCGGTCATAGATGATGAGCTGGACCTTGGCGCGCACGGCCGACGCGAAGGTCAGGCCCCGCGTCTGGCACTCGCGCACGTCGAACGCCGGTTTCGCCAGGTTGTACTCGAGGAACTTCATCTCCACGAAACCGTTGTGCGAGACGATCGGGAACGCGGCGTCGAACGCGGCCTGCAGGCCTTCGACCGTGCGCTTCTGCGGCGCGATGCCCGCTTGCAGGAACGCGGTGTACGCGTCCTTCTGCATCTGCAGCAGGTAGGGGATTTCAACGACGCTGTCGCGGCTGCCGAAATTCTTTCGGATGCGCTTGCGTTCGGTGTAACTGTACGTGGACGTTTGGGCCATGAGAGCTCCGGTGCTTGAGATCTTGCGCGACTTGTCAGCAGCGCTTTCGCGCCACTGCTTGGCGGCTGGCCACTACCAGCCGTTGGCGGACAGTGATGCGTTGCACATCACCCGAACCAAGGGGTCTTCTGCAGTCGGGGTCAGAAGACACTGAAAAGCCGCGTCGCGACGTCGGCTTGTGGGTGCGCTCTGAAAGCGGCAAAGGCTGGAGGGCTCTTTCGAGCACCTCCAGCCCTTCAGGGAGACTGAATTACTTCAGTTCCACCTTGGCGCCGGCATCTTCCAGCTTCTTCTTGGCGGCTTCAGCGTCAGCCTTCGACAGGCCTTCCTTGACGGCCTTGGGAGCGGCTTCCACCAGGTCCTTGGCTTCCTTGAGGCCCAGGCCGGTGATTTCGCGCACGGCCTTGATCGCCGACACCTTGTTCGCGCCAGCATCCATCAGCATGACGTTGAATTCGGTCTGCTCTTCGGCCACAGCGGCGGCAGCGCCACCGCCAGCACCGGCGGGTGCCGACATTGCAGCGGCGCTCACGCCGAACTTCTCTTCGATGGCCTTGACCAGGTCGTTGAGTTCCAGGACCGTCATGCTGTCCAGCGCGGTCAAAAATGCGTCTTTATCGAATGCCATTTTGGTTTCCTAACAATTGGGTTGAATTTCTCGAACGCAAGGCTTCAAGCCGCTTGCGCTTCGGCCGGTGCTTCGCCGCCACCACGCTTCTCGGCCAGCGCCGCGAGAACGCGGGCGGTGCGGGAAATGGGGGATTGCATCAAGCCCAGCAATTGCGCCAGCAGCACTTCCTTCGAAGGGATGTTGGCCAGTTGCTTCACGCCATTGACGTCCAGGGCCTTGCCACCGAATGCACCGCCGCGGATCACCAACTTGTCGTTGGTCTTCGCGAAATCGGCAACCACTTTCGCGGCGGCCACGGCGTCTTCGGAGAAGCCATAGATCAGCGGACCGGTCATCTGGTCGCCGACGATCTCAAATGCGCTTCCGGCGACAGCACGGCGTGCCAGCGTGTTCTTCAACACGCTGAGCGTCACGCCCTGGCTGCGCGCGGTATTGCGCAATTTGGTCATGTCAGCCACCGTGATACCACGGTATTCCGCCATCACGAGCGTTTGAGCTTTTGCGGCGAGGCTGGTCACATCACTGATGACCGCTTCTTTCTCACTGCGATTCAGACTCAAGGTCTACTCCTTTTAATGCGTCCTTCGGCCGGGGCCTCGAGACGCGCTACATGCAGCGACCAACTGTTTCGGAAACGGATTCCTTGCAGCGGGATCGCCATCTGCGCTGGTGAATCCCCGAGGGGATTCGATTAAGTGCAGCGAACTGCACGCCAGCGGTCTTGGATGGCCCAGCGCGCCCGTCATCCGAAGACGACGCCGCGCTGGCCCACCACATCGCCACGCCCCGAGAGGCACGGCAAATTCTTCAGATCAGCTCTGTGCGATCGACTGGGTGTCGACGCGCACGCCCAGACCCATCGTCGACGACACGGCGACCTTGCGCAGGTACACGCCCTTGCTGGTTGCCGGCTTGGCCTTGACCAGCGCATCGATCAGCGCGGCCAGGTTGCCCTGCAGCTTGTCGGTGTCGAACGAGCGACGGCCGATCGTGCCGTGCACGATGCCGGCCTTGTCGACGCGGAACTGCACCTGACCGGCCTTGGCGTTCTTCACGGCCGTGGCGACGTCCGGCGTGACGGTGCCGACCTTCGGGTTGGGCATCAGGCCGCGCGGACCGAGGATCTGACCCAGCGTACCGACGACGCGCATGGCATCGGGGGCAGCGATCACGACGTCGAACGGCATGTCGCCGGCCTTCACCATGGCAGCCAGGTCGTCCATGCCGACGATGTCGGCACCGGCGGCCTTGGCTTCTTCCGCCTTGGCGCCCTGGGCGAACACGGCGACGCGCTTGGTCTTGCCGGTGCCGTTGGGCAGCACGACGGCGCCACGCACGACCTGGTCCGACTTCTTCGCGTCGATGCCCAGCTGCACGGCCACGTCGATGGACTCATCGAACTTGGCGGTGGCGGCTTCCTTGACGAGACCGATCGCATCGACCAGCGCGTACAACTTGTTGCTGTCGACCTTGCCGACGAGCGCTTTTTGCTTCTTGGTGAGCTTGGACATTTACACGCCCTCCACAGTCACGCCCATCGAACGGGCAGAGCCGGCGATGGTGCGAACGGCGGCATCCAGGTCGGCTGCCGTCAAATCCTTCATCTTGGCCTTGGCGATCTCTTCGAGCTGAGCGCGCGTGATCTTGCCGACCTTGGTGGTGTGCGGCGTGGCCGAACCCTTGTCCAGCTTGATGGCCTTCTTGATCAAGGTGACCGCGGGCGGCGTCTTGATGATGAAGGTGAAGCTCTTGTCCGCGAACGCGGTGATGACCACCGGCAGCGGCAGACCCGGCTCGACGCCTTGGGTCTGGGCGTTGAACGCCTTGCAGAACTCCATGATGTTCAAACCACGCTGGCCCAGTGCGGGACCGATGGGTGGTGACGGGTTGGCCTTACCAGCTGGCACTTGCAGCTTGATGAAGCCGACGATTTTTTTCGCCATGCTTTGCTCCTTGCGGGTGATAACGCCTCGGCACTCGGCCGCGGCTCCCCGGGGTTGACGACTCTAGGGTGACGTTTCCTGCCGAGTCGGGAGGCAGGAAACCGGGAGAGCGGCACCGAAGCGTTCGGTGCCGCCCGCTGAATCAGGTCTTTTCGACTTCCGCGAAGCCCAGTTCGACCGGGGTGGCGCGTCCGAAGATCATCACGGACACACGCACCTTGTTCTTGTCGTAGTTCACTTCTTCCACGGTGCCGTTGAAGTCGGTGAACGGGCCTTCCTTGACGCGCACGAACTCACCGACGGTGAACTCGACCTTGTGGCGCGGCTTCTCGGTGCCCTGCTGCATCTGGTTGACGATGTCCTCGACCTCTTTCTGCGAGATCGGGGCCGGGCGGTTTTTCGCGCCGCCGACGAAACCCGTCACCTTGTTGGTGTGCTTCACCAGGTGCCAGCTCTCGTCGTCCATGATCATCTCGACCAGGACGTAGCCGGGAAAGAAGCGGCGCTCGGTGGTGCGCTTCTGGCCGTTCTTGATCTCGACGACTTCTTCGGTCGGCACCATGATTCGGCCGAACTTGTCCTGCATCCCGGCACGGTTGATGCGCTCGGTGATGTTGCGCTCGACCGCCTTTTCCATGCCCGAGTAGGCATGGACGACGTACCAACGGAAATCCGGGTTGGTCGGAGCCGCAAGAATCGGCGTGGCTTCCGGGGTGGTTTCGACAGCGTCAGTCATTTATTTTCTCCAGCCCAGAATGAGGTCGAAGAACACCCACTCGAGGGTCTTGTCGGTCGCCCACAGGAAAATCGACATGATCGCCACGAAAGCGAACACGTACGCCGTCATCTGGATGGCTTCCTTGCGGGTGGGCCAGACGACCTTCTTGACTTCGCGCCAGGCATCGCGGCCGAAGGCCCACAGCTGCCGTCCGCTTTCGGAACTCGCAAACGTGCCCACGGCGGCCGCCAGACCGACGAGCAGCGCGCCCCACTGCACCAGCGCCCCCTGGCGCGACAGCAGGTAGAAGGCCACGACCGCGCCCACGGCCAGGACGACCGCAGCAGCCAGTTTGGCTTTGTCGGCGCCGGTGCTCACGGTTTCGATTTGAGAGGTGGCCATTTCGGCTGATTTCCTGCGGCCTTGCGGCCTTCGATTCAAAGTGTCTCTTGAGACGGCGAAGCCCATCGGGTCACGATGGGCTTTTCGGGCCTCGCCATCGGGTCAACCGATGGGCTTTTCTAGCCTTGCCATCGGGGTTGACCGATGGGCTTGTCAGGGTGCCACCTGGGTGGCAGGGGCAGTAGGAATCGAACCTACAACCTTCGGTTTTGGAGACCGACGCTCTGCCAATTGAGCTATACCCCTGTGCAATCCTTAGATGTCGAGGATCTTGGCCACGACGCCCGAACCCACGGTACGGCCGCCTTCGCGGATGGCGAAGCGCAGGCCTTCTTCCATGGCGATCGGGTTGATCAGCTTGACGGTGATGCTGACGT
>Ga0314808_100063_pt1 | contig 12761 bp, 14 predicted proteins | sample STEome_6_FD_202335 | JGI IMG/M metagenome (GOLD analysis project Ga0314808, IMG submission 202335) | Metatranscriptome of soil surface biofilm microbial communities from soil inoculated with nitrogen-fixing consortium DG1, State College... ... | reverse complement strand
TCCCGCCTCACCGGAAGGCCGGCAACGGCAAGAAGGAGCGGCAGGTGACAGAAGGACCGATCTCCACCGGATGGCGATGAGGAGAGCTTCGGCTCAAGTCGGACCACCGGAAGAGGCGTTCTAAATGACTGCGGGGGCGGGTTAATTTTCCGCGTATGCCCCTTCTGTCGCGATTTAGGTTCGCCCCCTTTGGCGCAAGACGTTCCTGACGGTCCTTATGGACCGAGGGGCAAACAGTAAGGGGACGGACAATGATTACTCGTTTCATCAAAATGCTTCGCAACACTCGCGGCGCTTCGGCTGCCGAATATGCGCTGATCCTGGCGATCGTCGGTGCGGCCATTGCCGCTGCCGCCATCTTCCTGGGCGGCGAAGTTGCGACGGCCATCAATGATGCGGGCAGCTGCATCGAGTCGAATGGCACGAACTGCAACTAAGCAATGCATTTGTACGGAGGGGGGCGCGGCTCTCCTCCGTACCTGTTTCTCGGAAGTAGGATCCAAGAACGGGAACGGATGATGGATTGGCTCAATCGCCTGGCTCAATGCACTCGCGGCGCTTCGGCCGCCGAATATGCGCTGATCCTCGCGATCATTGGAGCCGGCATTGCTGCCGCAGCCTTTTTTCTGGGTGCGGAGGTGGCGACTGCAATCAACGATGCGGGCAGTTGCATCAGCACCGAAGGCAGTGCCTGTCCGTAGCAAGTGAGTCTTAGAGGACACATTACTGTCCTCTGAATTTTGTAGTATCCCTACTGGCCAGGGGGTGTGGACCGATGAAGCGGCAAACAATCATCGCATTGGGCGTGGCGATTATCCTCGGCGTGGTCGCCGTATTTCTCGCCAATACTTATTTGACCAGCAGAGAGCAGCAGATAGCGGCGGCAGAGCCTAAGGGCATGGTTCGCATCGCCGTTGCGTCGCTGCCACTTGTCTATGGTGCCGAAATCACCCCCGACAAGGTCAAGTTCGTCAGCTACCCAGCAACCAGCTTGCCACCCGGCACTTACCGGTCGATCGCCCAGCTTCTTCCCGAAGGAAAGCGCCGCGTCGCGCTTCGGCCCATCCAGGTCAATCAGCCGCTGCTGGCCACTGACCTGTCTGGAGAAGGGCAGAACGCCTCGATCGCCGCGCTGCTTCCGGACGGAATGCGCGCCGCGACCGTCCGCATCAACGACGTCTCGGGAGTTGCCGGCTTCGTCAAGCCGAATGACACGGTTGACGTGCTCATCACCCGCCAGGCCATCGGCGGCGACGAGCAGATCACGGATGTCCTGCTTCAGAATGTCCGCGTGATCGCCATGGGCCAAGACGCTAGCGGCGCCGATAACAAGCCGGCTGTGCAGCGCTCCGCGACCCTTGAGGTAACGCCGGTCGATGCGCAGAAGCTGGCTCTCGGTCAACAGCTTGGCCAACTGAGCTTCGTGCTTCGCAAGCCGGGCGAGGAACAGAATATTCCATCAGTCGAAACGGTCAGCCTGAATGACCTTCGATATAGCTATTTCGGCAGCCGGCCCGCTGGTTCGCCGTCGCCCGAACGCAAGGCTCAGGTCGCTCGGCTGACGCAGCCGCGCCGCGCTCCACCGGTTCTCCGGGCGGTCGCGCCGGCGCCGCCGTCGACCAATACGATCAGCGTAACCAGGGGTGTGGAAACCAAGGATTATGAGGTGGGGCGTTATGGTCAATAGGGGGTTCAGGGGAGCGGCGCTTGGCGCTGCTATCGCCATCGCGGCGGCGGCCTTCGGGGCCGCTGTTCCGGCCAATGCCCAGGTCACGGTCAGCGAGGCTGACGAGATCCGGGCCGGAGAACTGGCCGTTCCAGTCAACAAGAGCCAGGTGCTCCGTACCGACCGGCCGTTCACCAAGGCGCTCATCGGCAATCCGGAGATCGCCGACGTCCTGCCGCTGAGCGATCGCTCGCTTTACGTGCTGGGCAAGAAAATGGGGACGACCAGCCTCACTCTCTACGACCGCAGCAACATGCTGATCGCGGTCGTCGACGTCGCGGTTGGTCCGGACGTAACCGGACTGAAGCGCCAGCTTTCGGAGCTGATCCCGGGCGACGGCGTCGGCGCTCGCATCTCTAACGATTCCATCGTTCTTGAAGGCATGGTGAGCTCCGCTCCCGCCGCAGACCGCGCAGTTCAGCTGGCCGAGACCTACGCCCCGGGCAAGGTGGTCAACCTGCTGTCGATCGGTTCGTCGCAGCAGGTCATGCTGGAAGTCCGCTTCTCCGAGATCAAGCGCGGCGCGCTCAAGGACCTCGGCTTCTCGATGTTCGTGCAGGGCGGCGGAAGCCACGGCTTCAACAGCGCGTTCGGCAACGGCGCGACGCTTTCATCCCCGGGCGGCACGACCGAGACGACCACGGTCGACCCGGATACGGGTCAGACGGTTACCACGACCGTTCCCAACCCGCCGGTGCTCGGGCTCGGCGCCATTACCAGCGCGTTCGGTATCCTGACACGCAATTTCAATATATTCGGTCTCGACATTCAGGCTGCGCTCAATGCTCTTGAAACCAAAGGCGCGATCACGACGCTCGCCGAGCCGACACTGGTCGCTCTTTCCGGCGAAACGGCCAGCTTCCTGGCCGGCGGCGAGTTCCCGGTCCCCGTTGCCCAAAGCGGCGGCTCAAGCACCGGAGTCGCGTCGAGCAGCGCGATCACTGTCGAGTTCAAGCCGTTCGGCGTCGCCTTGGCCTTCACGCCGACCGTTCTTGCCGATGGGGTCATCAACATGGAGGTGGCGCCGGAAGTCAGCTCGATCGATCGGGCGAACTCGATCGTCGTCGGCGGCCTGGTCATCCCCGGTCTCCAGACCCGACGGGCGCGGACCACGGTCGAGCTTCGCGATGGAGAGACGTTCGCAATGGCGGGTCTCATCCGCCGCGACTTCAGGGACACGGTGAACCAGTTCCCGATCCTCGGATCGATCCCGATCATCGGCAGCCTGTTCCGCTCGTCCAACTTCCAGAATGAAGATACCGAGCTGGTGATCCTGGTCACGCCGAGGCTGGTGAAGCCGCGGCGGGCTGCGGCGATGAAGGTTCCGACCGATCGTGCGACTCCGCCGGCGGAAGCCGACCTCTTCCTCCTTGGGCGGACCGATGGCGCGGTTGGAGTGAACCCCGTGGCGCCGACCCAGCCTTCGCCCGTCGGCCGCCCGATCGGCGCTCCGGCGCCGGTTGACGGGGCCCCGCCCGGCGGGATGGCGACACTCGATCCCAGCCGGCTGGAAAAGGATTATGGCCATGCGCTTTGACGGCAAACAGATGGTGCTCATCGCTGCCTTGGCAGGCGTTGCTGGCTGCGCGCCGGTCGACGCCGGTTTTGGCGAGGCTATGCGCTATGACATGGCGATACAGACGGTGAACCCGGATCCGGTCTACCCGGAGGACGGCGCTCAGCCCGGTGATAATGGCGAAGTGGGCGCCAACGCCGTCAAGGCCTATCGCAAGGGTGAGACGAAGACGTTGCAGACCCAGTCGACGTCGAACATCGGCGGTATCGGCGGTGGCGGCAGCGGGCCTCAATAAGGATGATCGAACATGAAACGGCGATCATTATGGCTGGGAGACGTTAGCGGAGCCGTTGCTCCGACGGTTGCGCTTGCGCTTTTCGCGCTCATCGGCGCCACAGGCATTGCCTTCGATTATGCGCGGCTGGCGTCACTGGACACCGAACTGCAGAACGCCGCCGACCAGGCGGCTCTGGCTGCGGCTACTCAATTGGACGGCGAAACTGGAGCTTGCGCACGAGCCGCAGCGGCTGCCGCCGGATTGCTGTCAAACGAAACCTTGTTTGCCAATGACGCAACGGCATCGCGGGCAGTTGTCGTCCAGAATGAGTCCGCTTGCGATGCCGCCGGTGCAATCCGGTTCTATCAAAGTTACGATCAGAACACCGACACCTTCGGCCCTGCGTCCACGGGCGACGCCGACGCTCGCGTTGTCCTTGTACAGGTGAATCCGCGGGAAGCAGTGTACGCCCTGACTCCGGTAGTAGGGGCGTTCAGATCCGGTAATATTTCAGCGGAGGCGGTCGCCGCGCTTGGCTCGGCGATCTGCAAGGTTCCGCCGGTGATGATGTGCAATCCCGCTGAGCCGGATGACAACACGGACATCAATTTGGACTTCAACCCGGACGAGGGCGACGGGCTCCGGCTTGTGATCGGGTCTCCCGATTCGCCAGGGAATTTCGGTTTCCTTCGCACAGGAGAAGACGCCGGCGCTCAGGAAGTCGCCAAGACGGTAGGATACGACAACCCTCCGAGCGGCTGCTTCGCAACCAACGGAGTTGAAACCGAGCCGGGCAACATGATTTCCGTCCGTGCCGCGATCAACACGCGGTTCGATATCTCGGAAAATGGTGCAATGACGTGCCCCGATAGCGGCACCTGTTCTCCGTCGCGCAATAGTCGCAAAGATCTGGTCCGCGCCAATTCGGGCGGCACTTGCGAATTCAGCAGCACAGGCTGGCATGAGGCACCCGTGCCTTATCGCGCCCCTAACGCAAACCCATTATCATCCAGCAACCCTATGATCCCGGCGAACGGGTCCAATCCGGCTGTCGTTTATCCCCAGGCGATGGGATATCCGCGCGATCTTTGCCACGCTGTCAGCGTCGACGGAACGTGCACTACTCCGCTGATTGGCAATGGCGATTGGGACATCGACGCCTATTTCCACGTCAACTATGGGTGGAGCCGCACGGAATGGATGACAAACGCCGTCGATGAAGATGGCAACTCGCTCGCGGCCACAGCCGCAGACATCCCAACCGTTAGCCGATACGACGTATACAAGTATGAAATGAATAACCCCTCCTCGACGATTGACGTCGATCGGGTGTTTGCATCAACCGAGGTTTCGATCGGCCGCCCGGTATGCCGGGGAGCTGGCATTACGCCCGGTGGCAGCATCCCTGACCGGCGGCGAATTGCGGTGGCAGTTGTAAATTGCAAAGCGCAGGAACTGCACGGCCATGAAGAGAATGTGCAGGTACGAAAGTGGCTGGACGTTTTCTTGGTCGAACCTTCAATTGCCCGCGGCAATGGACCCAACCAGCGGAGCCGCAACGGGGACATTTACGCGGAGGTCATTTCCGTCTCCTCGGCCGGCGGAACCGAAACGGCCCAAGTGATACGGCGTGACGTGCCGTACCTGATCCGGTGATGGCTCGTCGAGCGCGCAACCTGCTGCAAGATCGCAAGGCTTCTGCCGCGGCCGAGATGGCCTTGGTATTGCCGCTACTTGTTACGCTTATGTTCGGCGGGCTCGAACTGGGCAATTATTTCAGGAATGAGCACACACTTGTGAAAGCGGTGCGCAACGGCGCACGCTTCGCTGCCCGGCAGAATTTCACGAACTACACCGCATGTTCCGGATCACCAGGTGGCACGGTCGTTGCCGACACCCAGAACGTGGTCATGCGCGGCTATATTTCCGGCGGAACGAACATCACTCCCAATATCGACGCTGGCGATATAACCGTCACGACAGAGTGCTTCGGCACGGTCGCTTCCCAATCGATGACCGGGATTTATTACGGCCGCGCCGATGGCGCACAGATTGTAACCGTATCTGCCCGCGTGGATTATCAGCCTGTCGTCGGCTTTTTCGGATTCAATGGCGCACATTTGAATGCCACGTCCCAAGCTGCGGTGGCTGGCATATGAACGCGGGCGCTCTTTACCGGAACAGGGCGGGTGCCGCAGGTGCCGAGTTCGCGCTCGTGGTTCCGATTCTGATCCTGATGCTGTTCGGAATCATCGATGTCGGACGCTATATGTGGACGATCAACAAGGCGGAAAAAGCGGCCCAGATGGGCGTTCGAATGGCCGTCGTCACAGACTATGTATCGTCATCGATCGGTCAAGATTATGTCGGGCAATGTTCGACACCGCTGACCGATGGCGATCCGATACCTGCAAATTGCTTCTCCGAGATCACCTGTAGCAAACCCTCGGGCAGCGCAACTTGCACGACGGGAACCGCCGATGCGGGTGCCTTCGATGCCGTAGTCGCGCGGATGCGCCAATTCATGCCTGAGATCCGGGATTCGAATGTGCAGATAATCTATTCGCCGTCTGGGCTCGGCTATGCCGGGAATCCGAATGGTCCTGATCTGGCACCACTGGTGACGGTCAGGTTGTCAGGGATGGGGTTTAACCCGATCATGACGCTTACTTTTGCGACTTTGGGGCTACCGGACGCCCGCTCGTCTTTGACGTTCGAAGATGGCGCTGGCGCAGTATCGAATTGAGGAAATGATGAGCGTGCATTCTCCCGACCGCACCAGTGCCAAGTGGATGGCCGACACCGGACCTGCCCCCGTGCGGCTGCTTCTCGCGGGCGTCGATGGCGAAGCCAGTGAGCTTGTCGGCGCCACTGTCGCCGGATTCCCGCTTGATTTGGTCATCGCAGACCCGGCGGCATTGATCGATGCGTCGGTGTTGAAGGGAGCCGCCGCGGCTGTCGTCCAGGTATCGGAAGGCAACGAACAATCGATAGCGCGGTTCAAGCAGCTCGCCGAAGGGGACGTGCCCCTTATCGCCGCTGCGTATGACCCATCGCTCGCATTCGTGCGATCACTTGTCCGTGCCGGGGCGCACGACGTGGTTCCGCTGCCGCTGGACCTCGCCGAACTGGAGACGGCGCTGGATCCCATCCGGCGAATGGTGGCCAGTCAGGGGCCGCGCCAGCGTGCGGGCCACCAGAAGGTGGTTACCATGATCAAGAGCGAGGGAGGCGTCGGCGCGACATCTCTCCTGACTCAAATGGCGACTCACTTTGCCGCGAATGAGCGGCTGGCAGGACGCGAATGCTGCCTGATCGACCTGGATGTGCAATTTGGAGACGCCGCGCTCCAGCTAGGACTGATGCCGCAGCTGACCTTTGCCGACCTCATCGATGCAGGAAAGCGGCTGGATGGCGAAATGATCCGCTCGGTTACGACGGAGCACAGTAGCGGCTTGAAAGTCATTTCCGCGCCGAAGCAGATCATGCCGTTGGAGGCGATGAGCAGCGATCAACTGTTGTCCATCATCGATTTGGCGACCGCGGAGTTCGGCACCGTGTTCGTCGACTTGCCTACCAACTGGACCAATTGGTCACTTTCCCTCCTGGCTCGGTCCGATCTTGTGCTGATGGTCACCGAATTGCGCGTTCCAAGCCTTCATCGGGCCCGGCGGCAGCTGGACCTGATGGCCAGCCAGGACATGCACAATCTCGAGGTTCGAATCGTCATCAATCGCGCGGAGAAAGGCTTTTTCCGCAGCGTCGGACTCGCCGACGCGGAACGCGTGCTTCACCGGCCGGTCGCGTTCACGGTAGCGAACGACCATGCGACGATGACCCAGGCAATCGACCGCGGTGTGCCGTTGACCGAGGTCAAGAAGAAGTGCCCACTGGTTAAGGATCTTGAAGCAATGGATCGCGGCGTTGCGGCGGCACTGGGGTTGGAGCGTTAGTCATGTGGCAAATTCGTAAACCCAAGGATCAGGTTACGCCGGAAGAAGTGGCGGAACGGACGGAAGAAGATCGCCGTCTGGTAACCACGGGCGACGCCGGGGCATTCGGCCATAATGATCTGCACACCGACCTGAAGGTCGAGCTGCATCAACGACTGCTCGGTCTGATCAATCTCTCTGCGCTCGACAATATGTCGCGCGAGCAAATTCAAGATGAAGTGGGGGACATTGTCCTCGAGGAGCTGGATAAGCAGCGACATGCGCTGAACCAGTCCGAGCGGCGCAAGCTTGTCGACGACGTGCTCGACGAACTGCTCGGGCTAGGGCCGCTGGAGCCACTGCTCAAAGACGCGACGATCACCGACATTTTGGTGAATGGCCACGACAGCGTGTTCGTCGAACGCTACGGCGTGCTTGAAGCTTCTCCGGTGCGATTCAAGGATGAGAAGCATCTCGTTCGAATTATCCAGAAGATCGTTTCGGCGGTTGGCCGGCGGGTCGATGAATCGGCCCCGATGGTTGATGCCCGACTCGCTGACGGCAGCCGCGTCAACGCGGTGGTCCCACCGCTGGCCCTGGATGGAGCGCTCCTTTCCATCCGCAAATTCGCCAAGGTACCCATCAGCCTTTCCCGCTTGATCGAGATCGGGTCGGTACCTGCCCAGGTGGCCGAAGTGCTTAAGGCGGTTGTGGCCGCTCGGCTTAACGTGCTGATCTCGGGCGGCACGGGTTCCGGCAAGACGACGATGCTAAACGCAATGTCGGCATTCATCGACAACCGCGAACGCATCGTAACGATCGAAGATTCCGCCGAACTTCAGCTTCAGCAGGAGCACATAGCTCGACTGGAAACTCGCCCGGCCAACATCGAAGGCAAAGGCGAAATTCTGCAGCGCGACCTCGTCAAAAACAGCCTTCGTATGCGGCCCGATCGGATCATCGTCGGCGAAGTTCGCGCTGGCGAAGCCTTCGATATGCTTCAGGCCATGAACACGGGTCACGACGGATCGATGACGACCGTTCACGCCAACACGCCGCGCGATGCCTTGTCGCGCGTCGAACAGATGATCGGCATGAGCGGAATTGACGTTCCGCCTCGTTCCGCCCGGGCGCAGATTGCCTCCGCCATCCATGTTGTCGTTCAGGTTGCCCGTCTCAGCGACGGCAGGCGCAAATTGATGAGCCTGTCCGAGCTTTCCGGCATGGAAGGCGAGGTCATCACAATGCAGGAAATCTTCCGTTTCCGGCAGACCGGCGTAGGCACCGATGGAATGGTTCAGGGCCGTTTCGAGGCTACCGGCATCCGTCCGCGCTTCCTGGAGCATGTCATCGCGCACGGGGTCACCTTGTCGCCCGACCTGTTCCGGCCTGACAGGAATTTCGAAGCATGAGTGACGTCTGGCTTAAGGCGATCGTCCTGATCCTCATTTTCGCCGCAGTCGTTTTCGCGGTCGAAAGGGTTGTCTCCGTTTTTGTTGGCCGAAAGATCCAGTCGACGGCGATCAATCAGCGGCTCGATCTCATCAATCGCGGCGTATCGCGCGGAGAGGCCATGCAATTGCTGCGCCGCCGAACGAGCGATTTGCCGAATTGGCTACCCGAGATTGTGCGCGGAATCGCCGTCAAATTTGAAAAAATGCTGATGGCCGCGGGCGTTTCAATTCCCACGGGCAAGTTGATGACCTCGCTCCTGATCGCGCCGATCGCGCTATTCTTCGCGATCATATTGTTCATGGTCATCAGCGGGGTCGCGATCGGGGGCGGGCGACTGGTCATGCTTGCGACCTTTTCCGCAGTCGTAGGAGCGGGGCTGCCACTCTTCTATCTTAACTTCCGCGCGAACAGCAGGCGCAAGAAGATGCAAGACCAGTTCCCGGTCGCTCTCGACGTATTTGTGCGTGGATTGCGGGCCGGCCACCCGATTGCGGCGGCATTGGACTTGCTGACGGTGGAGATGCCGGACCCTATCGGAAGCCAGTTCGGCATTGTGGTCGACGAAGTGACCTACGGAGCAGATCTTCGAGACGCGCTGACCGCGATGGCGGACCGCTGGGACCTGGACGACATGCGAATGTTCGTCGTGTCCTTGTCCGTGCAAAGCGAAACGGGCGGAAATCTTGCGGAAATCCTCGAAAATCTCAGTAAGGTCATTCGCGAGCGCGCGGCGATGATGTTGAAGGTTCGCGCATTGTCGAGCGAAGGGCGGATGACGGCCGCGATGCTGACCGGCCTGCCCATCCTTGCGTTTACGATGTTGTTCATTGGCAATCCGGGCTTCTACCTCGACGTTGCCGACGATCCGGCCTTCTTACCGGGGTATGTCGTTCTCCTTACTCTATACGCGATCGGATTCTATTCGATCCGTCGCCTGATCGATCTGAAGGTTTAGGAATCGATGACTGATCTCCTCGCCAATGATGCAGTAAGGGTCGCACTGCTTCTCCTGCTGTTTGTTGCAATCGTTGCCGTCGCATATGCGATTGTTTCATTCATCGGCGAACGCCAGGCTGTGCAGGACCGGCTTGCGGGAAATTCTCCGTTGGCCGACCCGTCCGCTCCGATGGCTGGCCTTCGCGTCCATGACGCAAGAGGCGCCTGGGTTGCGCTTGTCACCGCGATTGAAAAGGCTGGTATTCCGCTGGTCGACACGAAGGATGCGACCATCCGCAGCAGACTGGTCGCGGCGGGCTACACCCAGGAGTATGCGCCGCGCATCTACACGCTCGTCCGGCTGTCCATGGTCATTGGACTTCCGTTGGGCATTTTTGCGTTGATGTGGGCTAGCGGCAGCTCGCCTTCGCTGATGAAACTCTACTTCATTGGCATGATCGCAGCCCTGCTCGGCCTCTATTTGCCGAGCTTGTGGATCCGCGCAAAGGCCGACCGGCGTCAGCGCGATATCATCAACGGGTTTCCTGACGCACTCGACCTGATGCTGGTATGCGTCGAGGCAGGGCTGGGCCTCGAAGCCGCCTTCAGCCGGGTTGGCATGGAAATGACGCGATCGCATCCGTTGCTGGCCGAACAACTCGGGACCGTGGTGCTGGAACTGCGCGCCGGGCGAAGCCAGGAAGATGCGCTCCGGAGAATGGCCGACCGCGCAGGAGCCGATGAGATCCGTGCCTTCGCGACGCTGCTCATCCAAAGCCACAAGCTAGGTTCGTCAATTGCGCAAACCTTGCGAACCTACGCCGCCGAAATGCGCGAACGCCGCCGGATGCGGGCAGAGGAAAAGGCGCATCGGTTGCCGGTGCTGCTGTCTATTCCGCTGGTAACCTGCATGTTGCCGGTGATGATCGGCGTTCTGATGCTGCCTGCCGTAATTCGAACGATACGCATTTTGATCCCGGCCATGTCAGGGGGGAATTGATCATGAAGGGTGCATCGCAATTCACCTGCATCGCCGTCGCATTGAGCGCGGCGGCTTGCAGCACGGGCGAGCTTACTGTCCGCCCGATCAAGTCGAATTTGGCGGCAGGCCGCCAGCCTTCCAATGTCCGGGTCGCCGAAGGGAATGCCCAGCTGGCGCTTGGCAACGTCGCGCTGGCGATCGAGGCATACCGCAAGGCGCTGCGCGAACAGCCGAACAATGTGGAGGCCATGATCGGGCTCGCGAGCTGCTACGATCGAATGGGCCGCTCCGACATCTCGCGCCGACACTATGAAATGGCGCTTGCCGTGGATCCGGCAAATACCGAAATCTATTCTCATTTCGCCCAGTCCCTGGACATCCAGGGGCAGCGTGACGAAGCCGCACGGGTGAAAGCTGAGCTGGCGGCGCGCGTCGTCGCCCCCGAGGCGTCGCGCGAGGTGCCTGGCTCGGTACCCGTGCTGCCGCCGCCACCGGCCCAGAGTGTGACGGTAGCCCTCGCACCGCCGCTCTCCGTGCCGGTGGCGGTTGAGCGGCCATCGGGCGGCGTCGTGCGGCTCGAACGGATTTCGATGCGCGAAGTGGCGTTGGTGACCAAACCCACGCTCCAATGGGAGTCGAAAACCGTGGCCCGCACTGCCACGGCAACCACCATAAGGTTCGAAAAGAAGGTGCAGCCGGGGGTCACCTTGCTCAATGCTGCCCGGGTTCAGGGACTGGCGGCAAGAACGCGGTCGTTCCTGTCGCTGCGTGGCTTTGCCGGAGCACGCATCGGCGATGCGCCGGCCGTGCGCGGCGAGAGCGTAATCCTTTACGCGCGTGAAGACGCGGCCCGTGCCGAGCGCCTCGCGGCGCAATTCGGCTTTGCGCTGGAACGCAGGGAAGGGGTGAAGTCGGGGGTTACGATCCTGCTGGGCCGCGATGCAGCACGTAACGACGCGCTCCGCAACCGGGCATGATCATCTTCTTGTCGCTGGCTATGTTGCTGGCGGAGCCGGTCCCGGCAACGGCCGCCGTGCCGGCCGAACATTTGCCGCAGATTTCGCTGACGGAAGTCGGACGCGCCATCAGTGCAGGCCGCCTTGACCAGGCCAGGTCGATGCTGGCGACGGCAATGGCGGCCGGGGCCAAGGGCGAGCCGGTCGACCGGTTGCTGGCCGATCTGGCCATGGCCCGCGGCGAAGATGCTCAGGCGCTGGCGATGTATCGGCAATTGCTGGCCAGCCATCCCGACGAAACATTATTGCTGGAGCGGGCAGGCATTGCCTCGCTGCGCCTAGGTCAGCTGGCGGAGGCAACCTCTTTGCTGGATCGCGCCACCAGCCAACCCAATGCCGGCTGGCGGGCATGGAACGGTCGCGGTGTCGCCGCAGATCGGCAAAGCCGGTGGGAGGAAGCCGATGCCGCATATGCCAGGGCCTCGGAACTGGACCCGTTGCGGCCGGAAATCGCTAACAACCAGGGCTGGTCGCTGATGCTTCGGGGGCGCTGGCAGGAAGCCGTTTCGGCATTCGAGCGCGCAGCTGCAATCGATCCCAAGCTGCCGCGGCTGGGCAATAATCTCGAGCTTGCCCGGGCGGCGGTTGCAGCCGAACTTCCCTCACGAATGAGTGGAGAAAGCGACGAATCTTATTCGGCACGTCTCAATGACGCCGGAGTGGTCGCCGCTTCAGCCGGGCAGACCAAGCGAGCGGAAGCCGCGTTTGCGCAGGCCCTCGAAGTTCGCAGCCGGTGGTACGCTCGCGCAGCCGATAACCTTGCCGCGCTGGCCGGTCCAAAATGATCTTGCTGGCGACCGCCCCGGTCTGGCTGGCGGCGCTCCTCTTCCTCTTCCTGACCTTGGCCGCGCTAGAGGATCTGTGGCGTCTGGAAATCAACGATTGGCTGTGTGGCGCGGTTGCGGCCGCGGCCTTTCTGGC
>Ga0314808_100059_pt1 | contig 13329 bp, 12 predicted proteins | sample STEome_6_FD_202335 | JGI IMG/M metagenome (GOLD analysis project Ga0314808, IMG submission 202335) | Metatranscriptome of soil surface biofilm microbial communities from soil inoculated with nitrogen-fixing consortium DG1, State College... ... | reverse complement strand
TGTCCGTGCAATCGTCCGGTGCCACGTGGGATACAATCGGCCTGGTCGGCGCTGCGTCCAAGAACGGAAGGGCGACGCGCGACCAACTGTTCGGGGCCGATACCGGCCGTGTCGAGCAAGCACTGTCCGTCGCGCTTCGGGCGGCGGACGCGGACCGGCGCGCGGTAGTCCTCGCCGGCTTTTCGGACGGTGCAAGCTATGCGCTGAGCCTTGGCATGGCCAATCCAGCGATCGTCCGCGGTATCATCGCATTCGCGCCCGGCTTTCACCTGGAGCCGGCTGCGATCAATCCCAGGCAACGGCTGTTCATTGCCCATTCGCCGACGGACAAGATTTTGTCGTTCGAACGCACACGCGATGACACGGTCGCTTCGCTGAGGAAGGCTGGCTTCGACCTGGAGTTTCGAACGTTCGGCGGCGGCCATCGGGTCGACAAGGCGCTTCTTTCAAGCGGCGTAGACTATGTGCTGAGCCGGAATTCGGCGGCGCATTAAGGAGGGTAAATGTCGAAACACTTCGCCACGATCCGTTGGTTTGCCTCTCCAGGCGAGGATTTTGCCAAGGGCCAGTATAGCCGAGGGCACAGCTGGAATTTCGATGGCCTCACCAATGTCGCTGCGTCGGCCTCGCCTCACATCGTGCCGATGCCCTGGGCCAATCCCGATGCGGTCGATCCCGAGGAAGCATTCGTCGCCAGCGCAGCCAGCTGCCACATGCTCTTCTTCCTCGATATCTCGCGGCGGGCGGGGCTCATCATCACCGGCTATGACGACGAGGCCGAAGGCCTGATGGAGAAGGGTGCTGACGGAAAAATGCGCATCACCCGCATCACTCTCCGCCCCAAAATCGTCTGGAGCGGTGACCCACCTGACCAAGCCCAGATCGATGAACTCCACCACAAGTCGCACGAAGCCTGTTTCATCGCCAATTCAATCACCTCTGAGATCGCAATTGAAAGCCGCTGATTGATTGGCATTGTCGCAGTGCGGCGCTAGGGGCGTCACCAATGACTGACAAACCGACAATTAACGACTGGAAGGCGCTGGCCGACAAGGAATCGCGGGGCAAGGACCTGTCGCGTGAGACGCCCGAGCATATCCGCCTCAAGAATGTTTACGGGCCCGAGGACGCGGCCGGGATCGACAGCGGCCTGCCGGGCCTGCCGCCCTATACGCGCGGACCCTATGCGACGATGTACGCGGGCCGGCCCTGGACCATCCGGCAGTATGCCGGCTTCTCGACCGCCGAGGAATCCAACGCCTTCTACCGCCGCAATTTGAAGGCGGGGCAAAAGGGGCTTTCGGTGGCCTTCGATCTCGCCACCCACCGCGGCTACGACAGCGACCATCCGCGCGTTGCCGGTGACGTGGGCAAGGCAGGAGTCGCGATCGACAGCGTCGAGGATATGAAGCTGCTGTTCGACGGCATTCCGCTGGGCGAAATGTCGGTCAGCATGACTATGAACGGCGCGGTCCTGCCGGTCATGGCTTTCTACATTGTCGCCGGCGAGGAGCAGGGTGTACCGCGCGATAAGCTGTCAGGAACGATCCAGAATGACATTCTGAAAGAGTTCGCGGTCCGCAACACCTACATCTATCCGCCCGAGCCCTCAATGCGGATCGTCTCCGACATCATCGCCTATACGTCCGAAGAGATGCCCAAGTTCAACAGCATCTCGATCAGCGGCTATCACATGCACGAGGCCGGAGCGACGGCGGTGCAGGAGCTGGCCTACACGCTTGCCGACGGCATGGAGTATGTCCGCGTAGCGATCGCCGACGGGCTGGACGTCGATGATTTCGCGCCGCGCCTGAGCTTCTTCTTCGGTATCGGCATGAACCTGTTCATGGAGGTAGCGAAGCTTCGCGCGGCGCGCACGCTGTGGGCGCGGATCATGACTGACCTCGGCGCCAAGACCGAGAAGTCGAAGCTGCTCCGCACCCACTGCCAGACATCGGGCGTCTCGCTGACCGAGCAGGACCCATACAACAATGTCGTACGCACCACGATCGAGGCGCTGGCCGCGGTGCTGGGCGGGACGCAATCGCTGCATACAAATAGCTTCGACGAGGCGATTGCGCTTCCGACCGATTTCTCGGCGCGGATTGCTCGCAACACCCAGCTGATCCTGGCTGAGGAGAGCGGCGTCACGGCGGTTGCCGACCCACTTGGCGGCAGCTGGTATGTTGAGGCGCTGACCCGCGAATTGGAAGAGCGGGCCTGGGCGCTGATCGAGGAAGTCGAGCAGCATGGCGGCATGACCAAGGCGGTCGCCGAAGGCCTGCCCAAGATGCGGATCGAAGAAGCCGCCGCCGAGCGCGCGGCCAAGGTCGATATGGGCGAGACGGTGATCGTTGGCGTCAACCGCTACCGGCTGGAGAATGAGCCGCATCTCGACATCCTCGAGGTCGACAATGCCAAGGTTCGCGCAGGCCAGATCGCGCGGCTGGAGAAGATGCGTGCGTCCCGTGACGAGGCAAAGGCGCGCGCCGCGCTGGACCTGCTGGAGACGGGCGCTCGCGATGGCGGCAATTTGCTGGCGCTGTCGGTCGAGGCGGCCCGCGCGCGCTGCTCGCTGGGCGAGATTTCCGACGCGCTGGAGCGGGCGTTCGGCCGCTATCACACTAATCCGGAACCGGTTCGCGGCATCTACGGCCGCCGCAGCGACGGCCGCTGGAAGGAAGCGGTCGCCGGGACCGAGGCGGTGGCCAAGCGGATGGGCCGCAAGCCGCGCATCCTGGTCGCCAAGATGGGCCAGGACGGACATGACCGCGGCGCCAACCTGGTCAGCTCGGCATTCGGCGATTTGGGCTTTGAGGTGATCGCGGGTCCGCTATTCCAGACCCCGCGCGAGTCCGCAGAGCTGGCCATCCAGCATGATGTCGACGTGGTCGGCGCGTCGAGCCTGGCTGCCGGCCACAAGACTCTGATCCCCGAGCTGATCGCTGCGCTGAAGGAAGCCGGCCGAGCGGACATCAAAGTGGTCGCCGGCGGCGTCATCCCGCCACAGGATTATGCCATTCTTCGCGAGGCGGGGGTGCAGGCGATTTTCGGACCGGGCACCAACCTTGCCGATGCGGCGGACGAGGTGCTTCGCCTGCTCGGCCACAATAGACCGCCGGTCGACGAGGCGGCAGAATAGTTTTCCGTTCGCCCTGAGCTTGTCGAAGGGCCGTTTTTCTCTTTAGGACAAAAGTGAAAGACAGGGCTTCGACAGGCTCAGCCCGAACGGTTCTGGTAAGGCTCGCACTATGTTCAAGAAGATACTCATAGCGAACAGGGGCGAAATCGCCTGCCGGGTCATCCGCACCGCGCGGCGGATGGGGATCAAGACGGTCGCGGTCTATTCCGACGCCGACGCGCGCGCGCCGCATGTGCGCCTTGCTGACGAAAGCGTCCGGCTCGGTCCCGCGCCTGCTGCAGAATCCTATCTTAAGGCCGAACTGATCATCGACGCCTGCAAGGCGACGGGGGCCGAGGCGGTTCACCCGGGTTATGGCTTCCTGTCGGAGCGCACCACCTTTGCCAAAGCGCTGGAGAAGGCCGGAATCGCGTTCATCGGTCCGCCGCCCAAGGCCATCGCCGCGATGGGCGACAAGATCGAATCCAAGAAGCTGGCCAAGAAGGCCGGGGTCAATGTCGTGCCCGGTTACTTGGGCGAAATCGCCGACACCGAAGAGGCGGTGAAGATTGCCAAGGACATCGGCTTTCCGGTGATGATGAAGGCGTCGGCCGGCGGCGGCGGCAAGGGCATGCGCCTCGCTTACAATGAGAAAGACGTCCGCGAAGGCTTCGACAGCGTCAAGCGCGAGGGGCTCAGCAGCTTCGGCGACGACCGCGTCTTCATCGAGAAATTCATCGAGGACCCGCGCCACATCGAGATCCAGGTGCTCGGCGACAAGCACGGCAACATCCTTTATTTGAACGAGCGCGAATGCTCGATCCAGCGCCGCCACCAGAAGGTGATCGAGGAGGCGCCGTCGCCTTTCGTCAGCCCGGAAATGCGGAAAGCCATGGGCGAGCAGTGCGTCGCGCTAGCGCGAGCGGTCGGATATCATTCTGCCGGCACGGTCGAGCTGATCGTCTCTGGCGCCGACAAGAGTGGCGAAAGCTTCTATTTCCTTGAAATGAACACCAGGCTGCAGGTCGAGCATCCGGTGACCGAGGAAGTGACCGGCCTCGACCTGGTCGAGCAGATGATCCGCGTGGCGGCGGGCGAGAAGCTCGCTTTCACCCAGGACGAGGTGAAATTGAACGGCTGGTCGATCGAGGCGCGCGTTTATGCCGAGGATCCGTATCGCGGGTTCCTGCCGTCGACCGGACGGCTGACCACTTACCGTCCGCCGGCCGAGCATCGCAACGGCGATAGCGTGATCCGCGTCGACGATGGCGTCGCCGAGGGCGGCGAGATCAGCATGTTCTACGACCCGATGATCGCCAAGCTGATCAGCTGGGCGCCGACGCGGGACGAGGCGATCGACGAAGCGGTGCAGGCGCTGGATGCGTTCCAGCTGAGCGGCATTTCGGACAATATCGATTTCCTCTCGGCCCTGCTGCAGCACCCGCGTTTTCGCGCTGGCGAACTCACGACCGGCTTCATTGCCGAGGAATATCCTGAAGGATTCCACGGCGCTCCGGCGGACGAGGAGCTTTTGACCGACCTCGCGGCGCTGGCCGCGATTGTCGAGCTCACCGTCGAGACGCGGGCGGCATTGATTGACGGGCAACTTGGAGACCCGGTGTTCCCTGAGGCGGTGCAGGTTGTTCGCATCGGAAAGCGTGACTTCACCGTCGCCATCGCGCCTTATGACGGTGGCAACCTCGCCATCGTCGACGGCGGAGAGGCGATCGACGTGGTTGGCGACTGGTCGCCGGGCGACAAGCTGCTGGTCGCGGACATGGATGGGCGGAGCCGCATCGTACAGGTTGCGAAGCGAGGCCGTGGCTGGACGCTGACGACGCGCGGCGCCGCGCATAAGGTGGTGGTCGTTCCGCGGCACATCGCGGAGCTGGCGAAGCATATGATCGAAAAGGTGCCGCCGGATATGTCGCGGTTCCTGCTGGCGCCGATGCCGGGGCTGCTGACCCGGCTAGAGGTCAAGGCTGGCGATTATGTCGAGGCGGGGCAGCCGGTCGCCGTCGTCGAGGCGATGAAGATGGAAAACATCCTCCGCGCCGAGAAGAGCTCCACGGTCAAGGCGACCCAGGCCAAGGCCGGCGACAGCCTGGCGGTCGATCAGGTGATCGTCGAATTCGAGTAGTGCACGCGAAGACGCAAAGGAGCGAAGGGATTTTTTGGGCTTCGCGCCCTTCGCGCCTTCGAGTGATACTATTGATTCCTTAGTTCGACCCGCCGCAACTTGCCCGTCGCAGTCTTCGGCAAAGCCTCGACAAACTCGATTTCGCGCGGATATTTGTATGGCGCAATTGTTGCCTTTACAAAATCTTTGAGTTCTGAAATCAACGCCTCATTCGGCGTCGCATTGGCCGCCGGGACGATGAAGGCTTTCACTTTCTGACCGCGCTCGGGGCAGGGCACTCCGATCACGGCGCACTCCGCAACCGCCGGATGGCCGAGAAGCGCGTTCTCAACTTCGGGAGCGCCGACATTGTAACCGGACGTGACGATCATGTCGTCGCTGCGCGCGACATACCAGAAGTAACCGTCGCGATCCTTGCGGTAGGTATCGCCGGTGAGGTTCCAGCCGCCTTCGACGTAATTCCGCTGGCGCGGGTCATCGAGGTATCGGCAACCGGTCGGCCCCTTGATCGCCAGCCGGCCTTCGCCCTCGTCCATCGGATTGCCGTCACCGTCGAGCACCGTCGCCTGGTAGCCCGGCACGGCCCGTCCGGTGGAGCCGGGGCGGATTGCGTCGCCGCTTTCGGAAATGAAGATATGCATCATCTCGGTCGCGCCGATGCCGTCGACGATGGCGATGCCAGTATGCGCCTTCCACGCCGCCCAGGTCGCGCTGGGCAGATGCTCGCCCGCCGACAGGCAGCATTTGAGGCTTTTGAGGGCCTCGATAAGTGTGGGTTGGGACAGCATCGCCTTGTAGGCGGTGGGCGCGGTGGCGAGGTGGGTGACGCCGTGGGTGGCGATCACCTCCAGCATGGCCGGCGGCGAGGGCTGCTCGATCGTCGCCGCGGCGGCTCCGAAATAGAGCGGGAACATCACCGTTGCGCCGAGCCCGAAGGTGAAGGCGATCGGTGCGCTGGTGAGGACGATATCGCCCGGCTCCATCCGGAAATGCGTCCGGGCGAAGCTGTCGCACGGAGCCAATAGGTCGCGGTGGAACTGGATGCAGCCCTTTGGAACGCCGGTTGTGCCGCTGGTGAAGGCGACCATCGCCGGTTCGTCGCGGCCGGTATCGACGGGCGGCAGCGGTTTCAACCCGGCGCAGCGCGTCTCCAGTTCGCCCTTGCCGTAATCGCCGTCATATTTAACGAGATGCTTGACGTAGCGCGTCTGGCTCATTGCGCCGCGGAAGTCGCCGATGAAGCGGCTGTCGACGATTGCGTGGCTGATTTCGGCGGTGTCGATCACCGTGGCGATCTCGCCCGGACGGAGCAGCGGCATGGTGGTTACTACCACGCCGCCGGCCTTCAACACGCCGAGCCAGGCAGCAAACAAGGTGTAGCCGTTAGGCCCGCGCAGCAGTACGCGATTGCCTGGAACCAGGCCCGTTTCCTCTACGAGCAGCCGGGCGATCCGGCCGGAAAGATTGTCGAGCTCGGCATATGTCCAACGGCCGTGCGCGTTGACGATGGCGAGGTCGTCCGGCTTCCCGCGCTTCAGCAGTTCCACAGCCCCGTTCAGGCGCTCGGGGTAATTGAGGGCAGGCAGGTCGAAGCGGAACTCGGGAAGCTCATCGGCCGGCGGCAACCGGTCGCGGACGAACGAGTCGTAGGTCATTCAGGAACCACCGCCGTCGCTTCAATCTCCACCTTCGCCGCATGTTCGACGAGCCGCTTCACTTCGACCAGCGCCATTGCCGGATAATTGGCGCCCATGATCGATTTCCAGATCGGCCCCAGCTCGTCGCGAAGGCTTAGATATTCCTCGATGGCTGTCACATAGATGGTCAGTCGGACGATATGTTCCGGCCCTGCGCCATCTTCCTTGAGGATCGCGAGGATGTTCCGCAGTGCTTGCGCAAATTGCGCATCAAGCCGGTGAGACTGAAAATGTTCTTGCTCATCCCAGCCTACGACGCCGGCAGTGAAGATCATTCGCCCGGTCGCGCTGATACCGTTGCTGTAGCCCTTGGGTCGCGGCCAGCCGGACGGAAGCAGTGACTTCATGGGCGGTGCTCCTTCATTAGATCGCGGGCGATGATCATCCGCTGCACTTCGCTCGCGCCTTCATAGATGCGTAAGCTGCGGATTTCCCGGTAAAGTTCCTCGACCTTTGCGCCGACGGTGACTCCGAGGCCGCCATGCATCTGCAGGGCCATGTCGATCACCTTTTGCGCTTCTTCGGTCGCGTGGAGCTTGGCCATGGCCGCGGCGCGACGATTGTCGGACCTGCCCACGTCTTGCTGCCAGGCCGCGCGAGCGATCAGCAGCGCGGATGCGTCGATGCGGGTCGCCATGTCGCCGAGGCGATCTTGCGTGACGGCATTGTCGGCCAATGTGCCGCTGCCCAGCTTCCGGGTGGAGGCGAACTTCAGCGCTTCGTCGAGCGCGCGGCGGGCAAAGCCGAGGGCGGCCGCGCCGACGGTTACGCGGAACAGGTTCAGCGTCTGCATCGCGACCTTGAATCCATCGCCTTCCTTGCCGAGCAGGTCAGCGTTGACGCCGTCGAACTTCAGCCGGGCGAGCGGGTGAGGCGCGATGACTTCCAGCCGCTCGGCAACCGACAGGCCGGGATCGTCAGCGGGGACGATGAAGGCGGTAATTCCTCGCGCGCCATCCTCGGTCGCGCCCGTCCGGGCGAACACCGTCAGAACGTCGGCGATGGTGCCGTTGCTGATGTAGCTCTTCTCGCCGGTCAGTCGCCATTGGCCGTCGACCTGCTCGGCGCGCATGGCGATATTGGCGGCGTCGCTACCGGTCTCCGGCTCGGTCAGCGCATAGGCGGCAATCGCCTCGCCCGAGGCTACCTTCGGCAGCCATTCGGACTTTTGCGTGTCGGATCCGAACAGCGAGATCGCGCCCGATCCAAGCCCTTGCATCGCGAAAGCGAAGTCGGCGAGCCCATGGACCCGGCCAAGCGTTGCGCGGGCGATGGCCAGGCTCCTTACATCGGGAGCTTGGCTTCCGTCCGCCACGCAAAGCTTCAGGAAGCCCGCCTTGCCCAGCTCGCTGACAAGAGCGCGGCAGGCATGGTCGGCGTCGGATGGGTGGGCGTCGTGGATCGTTTCCCTGGCCCACTGCTCAAGTCGCGCGGCCAGCTCGCGGTGGCGCGGTTCGAAGAAAGGCCAGTCGAGCCAGTCGGCGCTAGTCACCCTTGAACTCCGGCCTCAGTTTGGCCGCGAAGGCTTCGTAGGCGCGCTTGAAGTCCTTGGTCTGCATGCAATGCGCCTGCGCCCGCGCTTCCATCTCAATCGCCGTTTCGATCGAGACATGCCATTCGGCGTCGAGCTGCTTCTTGGTCACCGCATGGGCGATGTTCGGGCCTTTGGCGAGGTCGCGGGCTAGTGCCTGCGCGTCGGCAAGAACATTGGGCGTCAGACGGTTCCAGAAGCCCCAGGCAAAGCCCTCGTCAGCGGTCATGCTGCGGCCCGTGAAAAGCAATTCCGCCGCCCGGCCGTGACCTATGAGTCGCGGCAATATGGCGCATGCGCCCATGTCCGCGCCCGACAGGCCCACGCGCGTGAACAGGAATGCCGCCTTAGCGTCGGGTGTGGCCATACGAAGGTCGCTGGACATTGCGATAATCGCGCCTGCGCCGGCGCAGATGCCCTCCACCGCGGCGATGATCGGCTGCGGGCATGCCCGCATCGCGCGGACGAGGTCGCCCGTCATGCGGGTGAAACGAAGAAGCCCGGCCTCGTCCATTCTCGTCAGCGGGCCGATGATCTCGTGGACGTCGCCGCCCGAACAGAAATTGCCGCCCGCGCCGGTAATCACGATTGCCTTGACCTGCCGGCAAGTGTCGAGGTTCCAGAAGGTCGCACGAAGCTCGTCGTAGGAATCGAAGGTCAGCGGGTTCTTCCGCTCCGGCCGGTTGAGCGTGATCGTCGCAACGCCGTCCGCAAAGTCCCACAGGAAATGCTTCGGCTGAAGATCGTCGGGGCAGAAGGTCATGCCGTCACTCCGCCGTCGATGGTGAGGCAGGAACCGGTGATCGAACGGCTCGACGGATGGCAGAGGTGAAGGATCGACGCCGCGACCTCGTCTGGCGTTACCAGCCGGCCATTGGGGTTGAGGTTGGCCAGCGCTTCGCGCGCCTCCGTCTCGCTCCGGCCGGTACGCTCGCTGATGCGGTCGGCCGACGCGTCCGTCATCGGCGTATCGACGAAGGCTGGGCAGACCGCGTTGACGGTGAGGTTGGTCTTGGCGAATTCCAGCGCCAAGCTCCTCACCAAGCCGATCGCGCCATGCTTCGATGCTGCATAGGGCGCAGCCAGCGCGATGCCGCCAAGGCCCGCGACGGACGCGACCACCACCAGCCTCTTGTCATCGCCCTGAAGCAGGTCGGGAAGCGCGAGCTGCGCACCGTCGAACACCGCTGTCAGGTTGGTGGCGATGATCCGGTCGTAGCTTTCGCGGCTGGTCCGGCCGAACGGCGCGCTGTCGGCGATCCCGGCATTGAGGATGACATAGTCGAGAGGACCATTGGCCGCGCGGGCGTCTTCGATGGCATTTTCCAGCGCCGCGCGGTCGGTGATGTCGCACGTGACGACCGTTCCGCCAAACTCGGCTGCAACCGCCTCCAGCGGTTCCCGGCGCCGGCCCAGCAAGGTCACTTTCGCCCCCTCCGCCGCCAGCATTCTTGCGGAAGCGGCGCCGATCCCGGTTCCTCCCCCGGTGACCAGCGCATGACGTCCATTCGCCCAGCCCATGGCATCCATCCTTTTTCCCTGCTTGGCCCAAGCGGTCAGACGTGGCAAGCGGCGCGCAACAGGAGGATTTGAGATGAAGACCCGCGCCGCCGTAGCCTTTGAAGCCAAGAAGCCGCTGGAGATCGTCGAGCTCGACCTCGAAGGGCCAAAGGCCGGCGAAGTACTGGTCGAAATCATGGCGACCGGCATCTGCCACACCGACGCCTATACCCTCGACGGTTTCGACAGCGAAGGAATCTTCCCGTCGATCCTGGGTCACGAAGGCGCCGGAATCGTTCGCGAGGTTGGCGCAGGCGTGACCAGCGTGAAGCCCGGCGACCATGTCATCCCGCTCTACACGCCGGAATGCGGAAAGTGCAAAACCTGTCTCAGTGGCAAGTCGAACCTCTGCACCGCGATCCGCGCGACCCAGGGCAAGGGCCTGATGCCCGACGGGACCAGCCGCTTCAGCTACAAGGGGCAGACCATCTACCATTATATGGGCTGCTCGACCTTCTCGAACTACACGGTGCTGCCGGAGATCGCGGTGGCGAAGATCCGCGAAGACGCGCCGTTCAAGACCAGTTGCTATATCGGTTGCGGCGTCACTACCGGCGTCGGCGCGGTGACCAACACCGCAAAGGTTCAGCCTGGCGATAATGTTGCAGTGTTCGGGCTTGGCGGCATCGGCCTCAACGTCATCCAGGGAGCCAAGCTGGTCGGAGCAAACAAGATTGTCGGCATCGACATCAACCCTGACCGCGAGGAATGGGGCCGCCAGTTCGGAATGACCGATTTCCTCAACACCAAGGGCATGACACGCGACGAGATCGTCGCCAAGATCGTCGAGATCACGGACGGCGGCGCCGACTATTCGTTCGACGCGACCGGCAATACCGAGGTGATGCGCACGGCGCTGGAATGCTGCCATCGCGGCTGGGGCACCAGCGTCATTATCGGCGTCGCCGAAGCCGGAAAGGAAATCGCCACGCGGCCGTTCCAGCTGGTAACGGGGCGAAACTGGCGCGGCACCGCGTTCGGCGGCGCCAAGGGCCGCACCGATGTGCCGAAAATCGTCGACATGTACATGGACGGGAAGATCGCGATCGACCCGATGATCACCCACGTCCTAAGCCTCGAGGAAATCAACAAGGGCTTCGACCTGATGCACGCCGGTGAAAGCATCCGCAGTGTGGTGGTCTATTGATGGCAGACAAGGTCAACATTCCCGAGAAGCTGGCAACCTTCTCCGACCATTGGGCGCCGCGGATAGTAGCCCGCTACAACGACCATGAAGTGCGACTGGTGAAGGTTGAGGGTGAGTTCATCTGGCACCAGCATGAAGACACCGACGAGCTATTCCTGATCCTCGATGGAGAGCTCGACATGGAGTTTCGCGACCGGACGGTAACGCTGAACGCCGGCGAGCTGATTGTAGTGCCCAAGGGAACTGAGCACAGGCCGTGCGCGCGCAAGGGCGAGGTCAGGCTGCTGCTGATCGACCCGAAGGACATGCCGAATACGGGCGATCCGGCCACCGCGACGGTCGCGGTCGAAATCTAATGGGAGAGGCAAAATTATGTTCAGCCATGTGATGATCGGTTCGAACGATCTGGAACGGTCGCGGAAATTCTACGACGCGCTGTTCGGGAAACCCGCCAAGACCGACGACAAGGGACGGCTCAGCTATGGGCGGCGCGGGGCGGTGCTGATGGTCGCCCACCCGATCAACGGAGAGCCGGCGACCCACGGTAACGGTTCGACCGTCGGTTTCACCTTCGACACCCCCGAGGAGGTCGATGCCTGGCACGCCGCAGGCTGCGCCAATGGCGGCAAGTCCTGCGAGGATCCGCCTGGCTATCGATCCAATCCGTTCGGCAAGCTTTACCTCGCCTATCTCCGCGATCCCGACGGCAACAAGCTGTGCGGACTGCACCGGCCCGAACAATGACGCTCGAAACGGTCAGCGAGGTCAAAAGCCACGGAGGCGTGCAGGGCGTCTACCGCCATGTGTCGGTAGAGACCGGCACCGACATGACCTTTTCGGTATTCATGCCGCCGCAGCCCGAGAAGGGCGAGCCGCTACCGGTGCTTTGGTTTCTTTCCGGGCTAACCTGCACCCACGCAAATGTCACCGAAAAGGGCGAGTTTCGGGCTGCCTGCGCCGAGGCCGGGATCATTTTCGTCGCTCCGGACACGAGCCCGCGCGGCGAGGGCGTTCCAGACGACAGCGAGGGGGCCTGGGACTTCGGCCTCGGCGCCGGATTCTACGTCGATGCGACGACCACGCCCTGGTCGGCCAATTACCGCATGTGGAGCTATGTAACCGACGAGCTGCCCGCGCTGGTCGCGGAGCATTTCCCGGTCGACATGGGACGGCAAGGGATCACCGGCCACTCCATGGGCGGGCACGGCGCGCTGACCGTCGCACTCCGCAATCCTGGGCGTTTCCGTTCCGTTTCCGCCTTCGCGCCGATCGTTGCGCCGAGCCATGTGCCGTGGGGCGACAAGGCCTTGTCCAACTATCTCGGCCCGGACCGGTCGAGCTGGCTCGCGCATGACTCGGTTGCGCTGATCCAAACCGGCAGCCGTGTCCAGGAGTTGCTGGTCGATGTCGGCGAGTCCGATCCCTTCCTGGAACGTGAGCTGAAGCCGGAACTGCTCGAACAGGCCTGCCGCGAGGCGGGCATCCCGCTAACCCTGCGGCGCCAAGCGGGTTACGATCACAGCTATTATTTCATTTCGACCTTCATGGCCGATCATGTGCGCTGGCACGCGGAGCGGCTGAACCGTTGATCGGCGGGGCCGAAGTCTGGGCCGATGAAGCCATCCGCATCGGCACGTCGACTGCGGCCGGCTTGCTGATCGGCATCGAACGCGGGTGGACCCAACGCGATCATCAGCGCGGAACCCGGGTTGCCGGCGTCAGGACCTTTACCCTTATCGGGCTGGGTGGAGGTCTCGCCGGGCTGCTCGGGTCGAAGGGACAGCCCTGGGCGGCCGCGGCCATCGTGATTGCCGCCGCCGCCATCCTGGTGATCGGTTATTGGAACAGCGTTCGGGAAAGCCGCGACGCGACGACGGAAGTCGCCGGCCTGGTGACCCTTGGAATTGCCAGCGTGGCAGGTGCGGGATCGGTTGGGCTCGCGATCGCGTGCGCCGCCGCGACGGTCCTGGTGCTGGCCATGCGCGACGAGATTCACAGCTTTGTCAGCCGCCTCGATGAAGCCGACGTCAAAGCGCTCGCCCGCTTTGCGGTAATCGCGCTGGCAGTACTTCCGTTCCTCCCTAACCAGCCCATGGGTCCGTACGGTGCCTGGAACCCGGCAAAGCTGTGGTG
>Ga0314808_100055_pt1 | contig 13668 bp, 12 predicted proteins | sample STEome_6_FD_202335 | JGI IMG/M metagenome (GOLD analysis project Ga0314808, IMG submission 202335) | Metatranscriptome of soil surface biofilm microbial communities from soil inoculated with nitrogen-fixing consortium DG1, State College... ... | reverse complement strand
CTTAGATTGCATCAAGTGCGTGGAGGACCAGGCCGACCATTCCGCCGACCAGCGTTCCGTTAATGCGGATATACTGCAGGTCGCGGCCCACGGTCGTTTCCAACCGATCGGTGATGGTCTGGGCATCCCAGCGGCGGACGGTCTCGCTGACCAACTTGACGATCGATCCACCATAGCTGGCGGCCATCCCGGACACGGCCCGGCGGACGAACATGTTGATCGCCGACTTGAGCCGCGGATCGTTCTCGAGGCTCTCGCCCATGGATTTCAGGACGTCGCCCAGCTTTCCGGCCATGGCCGCATCGGGATTGCGGGCCGCCCGGATAATCGCCTCGCGCCCCTTCTGCCACAGCGTGTCGAGCCACATGGAGACCGACTTGTTGTCGAGGAGCTGCTGCTTGATTTCCTCAACTTTCTCCCGCGTTTCCGGTTTGGCCTGTAGGTCGTTCGCGAGCTCGGCGAGCGCTTGCTCGATCTTGACCCTGACCGGGTGGGCCGGATCGGTATGCATGTCGGCGCTGAGCTTGCGAAGGCCATCGACGATCGCATCCGCGAGCTTGGCGTCGAGGCCGGCCAGCTTCAGCACCCAATTGGCCCGCTTGTGGACCATGTCGCGGATCAGGCCTTCGTTGGCGTCGAGCGCCCGAGCCGTCCAGCGGATCGCCGCCTCCAGCATCGGCACGTGCCGGTCCTCGTTGATTGCCGAGGCTAGCGCATGGCCAAGCAAGGGCGACACTTCCATTTTGCGGACCCGGTTGGCGATCGACGTCTTGACCAGCCCGCCCAGCCGTTCGTCGTCCAGGCTTTCGAACAGGTCGGCGATCAGGCGGCTTGCGCCCCGCCGGATGCGCGTCTCTTCGCCCTGCGGCGACTGCAGGAAGCGGCCAACGGCTCCAGCAACGTCCATATTCCGCATCCGACGCGCCACGACCGGGGCGACGAGAAAGTTCTGTTGCAGGAAGCTGGCCAGAGCTTCGCCGATCCGATCCTTGTTGCGCGGTATGATGGCGGTGTGCGGGATCGGCAGGCCCAGCGGATGACGGAACAAGGCGGTGACTGCGAACCAGTCGGCAAGGCCGCCGACCATTGCCGCTTCGGCGAAGGCCTTCACATAGCCAAGCGCGGGATATGCATGTTCGAACTGGCGCGTGACGAGGAAGATCACCGCCATCACCACCAGAAGTCCGGTTGCGGCGGCCTTCATGCCGGCCGCGCCGGGCTGGGCCGGGTTGAACCGGGCGAGGACCGGGGTTGGAGGCGGCGAATTCATCGCCGCCATCCTAGCCTCAGCTTTCGCGATGTCACTCCGCCGGTTGGGGCGCCATATGGCCTGGATCTTCATGGCCATGTTCAAGCGTCAGGACCCGCTTGCGCAGCCAAGGTCCGACCCGCTTCTCCAGGCCATCGGCCAGGCTGAAGCCTGCCGGCACGATCAACAGAGTCAGCAGCGTCGACAGGATCAGGCCGCCGATCACCACTGTGCCCATCGGAGCGCGCCACGCGCCGTCGCCCGAAAGCGATACGGCTGTCGGGATCATGCCCGCAACCATCGCCACCGTGGTCATCACGATCGGCTGGGCGCGCTTGTGACCTGCCTCCATCAAGGCTTCGAACTTGGTCATGCCATGTTCCATCATCTCGACGGCGAAGTCGACCAGCAGGATCGAGTTCTTGGCGACGATTCCGAACAACATGAGGATGCCGATGAAGACCGGTAGGGATAGGGGTTGCCCGATGATCGCCAGCGCGATCAGGCCACCCAGAGGCGCCAGGAGCAGCGAACCCATGTTGACCAGCGGCGACATGAAGCGGCGGTAGAGAAGCACCAGCACGCCGAACACCAGCATCACGCCGGAGACCAGGGCCACCAGGAAACTGTTCATCATCTCCGCCTGCCATTCGTCGTCGCCGAAGGGCGCATTGGAGACGCCTGTCGGGAGATTGGCCATGGTCGGCAGCGCGTTGATCTTCGCCATCGCTTCACTCTTGACCACGTTCGGCGCCAGATCCGCCCCCACAAAGATACGGCGATTCTGGTTATATCGCTGAATCGTTGTCGGACCGGACCCGAAGCTGATTTCCGCAACCCTGCTCAGCGGGACACTACCGCCCGATGTCGTCGGCACCGGAAGGTTGCGGATCGTCTCAAGGTCACGCCGCGAATTTTCCGGAAGCATGACCCGGATCGGCACCTGGCGGTCGCTCAGCGAGAATTTTGCGCTGTTCTGATCGATGTCGCCCATCGTCGCGATACGGATCGTCTGGCTGAGTGCCGTCGTCGTCACGCCGAGCTGGGCAGCAAGATCCAGCTGCGGCTTGATGAGTAGTTCCGGCCGCTTCAGGTCGGCATTGACCCGCGGCGCCCGGATTTCCTTGAGGTTGCTCATTTCGTCGACCAGCTTGCTGGCGGTCTGGTTGAGCAGCACGGGATCCGAACCGGAAAGCATGATCGAAATGTCGCGACCTGTGCCGCCCCCGCCGCTCTGCGACATGAAGCTGACCCGTGCATCCGCGATCTGCGCCAGTTGCGGCGTAATATCCCGCTCATAATCGATGCTGCTACGCTCGCGATCCTTCTTCAGGGTGATGAAGATGTTCGCATTGCCTTCTCGGATACTCTCAAGCGCGGTCAGCGTTTCCGGCTGCGAATTGATGATGTCCGCGACCTGATCGGCAACCGCTTCGGTCTGTTCGATCGTGGTTCCCGGAAGCATTTCGATCCTCAGGCGGCTGAAGTCCGAATTGGTGGTCGGGAAAAACTGGCTGGGAAGCGACATGAACATGCCGATCGTCGCGACGAACGACAGGAAGCCGATGCCCATGATCCACATGCGATGGTCGCGGAAACGCGCGGTCCACCTGCCGGCAAAGAAATCATGATAGGACGCCGCGCCGCTGTTGGTGGCGCGGATTGCAAGGCCGAGCAGCTTCACCGCCAGGTAGCCGGCACCGAGCCCCAGTACGAACCCAATCGCCATCGGCACGATCCCCGGCAGCTCCAGCGGTTTCATGATCTGCGGCACCATTGCGATCGTCCCGGCAAATGCCGCGACGACCAGCAGGATGAAGAAGAATTCGACGAACCAGTAACCCGGGCGAAGCGGAGCCTTCGTCAGTTGGGCGCGCATGGCCTTGGCCTTCGACGAGTCGAGCGACCAGCGCAGCACGCTCATGTAGTAATCCATCAGCTTGCCTTCGCCGTGCGACTGCTGTCCGTGAGCTTTGAGGAAATAAGCGGCAATGAGCGGTGTGATCATTCGCGCAACGAACAGGCTCATCAGTACGGCCAGCACGACCGTATAGCCAAAGTTCTTGAAGAACTGGCCGGAAATGCCGGGCATCATCGCAACCGGCAGGAATACCGCGACGATCGACATTGTGGTCGCAAGCACGGCAAGGCCGATTTCGTCGGCCGCATCGATCGACGCCTGATAGGCGGATTTGCCCATGCGCATGTGGCGAACGATATTTTCGATCTCGACGATCGCGTCATCGACCAGGACGCCGGCCACCAGGCCCAGGGCAAGGAGTGAAAGCGAGTTCAGCGTAATGCCCATGAGGTCCATGAACCAGAAGGCCGGAATTGCCGACAGCGGGATGGCGATCGCTGAAATCAAGGTTGCCCTTATGTCGCGGAGGAACAGGAACACGACGAGCACCGCGAGAACCGCGCCTTCAATCATTGCGAGCATTGAGCTGGAATATTGCTGCTTGGTATAATCGACGCTGGTGAACAGCTGGGTGAACTTGATCCCAGGGTTCTCCTTCTCGATTTTTTCGAGTTCCTTTACCGCCTCGTCGTAGACAGTGACGTCGGATGCGCCCTTCGCTCGGGCCATTGAGAAATTGACGACCTGAGCGCCGCGGATCTTACCAATTCGCTGTTGCTCGCCGAAGCTGTCGCTGACGCTTGCGATGTCGGCGAGCTGGACCGTGCGGCCGCCGCTCAGCTGGATCTGCGTCTGCGAAAGCTCATAGGCGTTGACCGCATTGCCGAGGACTCGAACCGACTGGCGAGAGCCGGCGATCTCTGCCCGCCCGCCCGCGGCATTGACGTTCAGCTGCCGTAGCGCCGTGTTGACCTGCGAGGCGGTAACGCCAAGCGACTGCATGCGCGCCGGATCCAGAATGACTCTGATTTCTCGGTCCACGCCGCCGTTGCGCTCGACCTGCGCCATGCCCTCGATTGCCAGCAGCCGCTTTGCGACCGCATCGTCGACGAACCAGCTCAATTGCTCGATCGTCATGTCCGGCGCTGCAACCGCATAATAAGCGATCGGGTTGCTCGAGGTGGTTTCCTTCTCGATAAACGGCTCGAGGATCCCGTCCGGCAGCTCGCCGCGGATCTGGTCGATGGCGTTCTTCACCTCGTTGACCGACTGGTTGACGTCGGTGCCCATCTCGAATTCGACCACCGTGGTCGAAGAGCCTTCGTTGGCGGTTGAGCTGATGCTGCGCACGCCGGGCAACGTTCTGACCGAAGACTCCACCAGCTGCGTTATCTGATTTTCGATTTCGGTCGGCGCCGCGCCCGGCTGGCTGATGCTGGCGATGACGACCGGGAATTCGATGTCCGGAGTGTCCTGGACATCCATTCGCATGAACGCGACCAGGCCTGCGAGCGTCAGGCCGATGAACAGCACGATCGGCGGAACCGGGTTACGGATGCACCAGGCCGAGATATTCTTGAAATTCATGCGACTATTCCCAATCCGGCCTGACTTAGTTCTTCTTGCGCTGCGGCCGCACCCGGTCCCCAGGATTCAGGAAGCCGCCGGCACGAAGCACGACCATCTCGTTGCCGCTAAGCCCTTCGACCACGGCAATTCCGGCCGGGGTAACGGTACCGGTCTTGACCGGTCGGCGCTCCGCCCGATTGCCCCTGCTGACGACGTAAACGAAGTTGCCCTTGTCATCGCTCTGGATCGCGGATTCGGGCAGCACGGGTGCTTCTTGAGAGCCGGCGACGATATTGACAGAAGCGAAGCCGCCCGGCCGCAACGTCTCGTTATAGGCCAGGGCGACGCGCGCCACTCCCTGCCGGTTCTGCATGTTGACCACCGGGGAGATCTGCCAGACCGAACCGGCAAAGCTTACCGTCGAACCGACTGGCGTCACACTGGCGGGAGCACCGATCTTCAGGCTGAGCAGGTCTGCCTCGCTCAGCTGGGCTTTGAGTTCCATTTCGCCGCCGCGCGCGACCCGGAACAGTGCACCCGATCCGGAGCTCACTACCTGTCCCGGCTCGACATTGCGTTCCAGGACCAGGCCCGCCGCCGGCGAGCGAATGTCCAGCCGGCCGATTCGGGCACGGCTCTCGGCAAGGCTCGCCTCGGCAACCCGGACGCGTGCCGTCGCGGCATCGCGGGCAGCCCGCTTGCGGTCCAGATCCGCTTTCGAAACGAAGCCGCGGCCAACCAGCGACTCGCTCCGTTCATATTCATTCTGAGCAAGCGCTGCGTCTGCGCGGGCCACCTGGACCTGTGCGGCAAGCTGCTGCGCCTGGCGTGTCTGAACGGCGCGATCGATGACCGCGAGGCTCTGTCCAGCATTGACCCACTGGCCCGGCTGGACCAGCACCGAGGCGACCATGCCCCCTTCGCCCGCGACGCCGACTGGCATGTCGACGCGAGCGGCAAGTGAACCGGTCGCGGCGATCGTGCGCGCGACCTGAATCCGACCCGGTACGACCACGGTCACGGTAGGGACCTGCCCGCCGCCGGGACCTGCGCCCGCTCCGCCCGCCGTCTTTTCCTCGCCGCCGCCTCCGAAGATCAGGAACGCAGCCACCAGCGCAGCGATGCCAATCACCGCAGCAATGATTATGTTGCGCCGTCGCGTCGACCGGTCCACAACGACCAGTGTGTCGGAGCTGGAGAAACTTGTTTCCCGGTTCATAAGACGCATTCTTCCCGCCAATCGTAACCAGCAGCAGCAAAATAAGCTGCAAGAGCTGTATTACGCAAATAAGTCACTGGGCGCAACTGCACCGCCTCGACCGCCGGTGGAAAGGCTTTTTCTACGAACGGCGGCACCCGTTACACCGAACCGCGTTGTTGCAAAGCTGAAACGAGCGTGGTCCAAGCCTCGAAGCGCCGTTTTACCACAGGGAGGACGCAAGGGATGATCGAAAATTACGGAATCCTTGGCTGGATCGTGATCGGCCTGCTGGCCGGCGGCATCGCCAAGCTGCTCATGCCCGGCAAGGACCCGGGAGGGTGCCTGATCACCATTCTCCTCGGCATCGCCGGGGCGCTGCTTGCGGGTTTCCTCGGCAAGGCGGTGGGGTGGTATGACGAAAGCGAGGCCGCTGGCTTCGTCGCCGCAGTGATCGGGGCATTCCTCATACTTTTGATCTACCGGCTGGTCTTGCGCCGCCGCTAATTCTGCACGCTTTACCGTTCATATTCGGGCCATCGCGCATCATCCACGATGCGCCGATGGCCCTGTTCTTTGGCGGGAGGAAATGATGCGAACGAGATTAATTGCCGTGCTTGCTCTAGCGGCGGTTCCAATGGCGGCCGGCATGGCTCAGGCTCAGGCTCAGACCGTGCCGGTGCAAGTTCCCGTGATGACCGGGACCCGGCTTGACGTAAGCGCAACCGGAGAGGTGACGCGGGTCCCCGACGTCGCGATTATTTCGGCCGGCGTTCAGACGCTTCAGCCGACTGCCACTGCCGCGATTGAGGAAAATGCGGCCCGAATGGAGCGCGTTCGAGCGGCGTTGAAGCGGGCCGGTATCGAAAATCGCGACATTCAGACGTCGTCGATCAACCTCAATCCCGAATATCAGTATGACCAGAACCGGCCGCCGCGCCTCACCGGCTATCGCGCGACCAACACGGTCAACGTCAAGTTTCGTGACCTGAAGCGCACCGGCGCGATCCTTGATGCGTTGGTCGCGGAAGGAGCGAACCAGATCAATGGCCCCAGTCTGACGATCGACAAGCCGGAGGCGGCGCTCGACGAAGCCAGGACCAAGGCGATCGCCAACGGACGCGCAAGGGCTGACCTTTATGCCAGCGCGCTAGGAATGCGGGTCGTAAGGCTGATTTCCGTCAGCGAAGGCGGGGGATACAATGTGCCGCCGCCAATGCCGATGATGGCCCAGATGGCGGAACGTGGTGCGGCCGCCGACTCCAAGATCGATCCCGGCACGCAGCAATTGCAGGTCAATGTGTCGATGAGCTTCGAGCTTCGGTAGCTAGCGCGCCCAATAGAAAGGCCGCCGCGGCATTGCGCCGGGGCGGCCTTCCTTCAGTTTGCGTCTTGTATTGCTGTCTAGCGCACGCTGCCGCGGCGAACGAGATTAACGATCGCAAGCAGAATGACGGCGCCAAGCAGCGACCAGAGGAAGGTCTCAACCGTCAGACCCTGATTGATGTTACCTTTGCCGAGCACGAGGCCGGCCAGGACAGCGCCGATAACGCCGACGACGATATTCATCAGGATACCTTGCTGGGCATCGGTCCGCATGATGAGGCTGGCAAGCCAACCCACGACGCCGCCGACGACGAGCCAAATGATAATACCCATTGCGTTCCCTCCTGTTTTGGCAACCCCCATTAACGCGGGGTGCCTCACGGCATCACAGACGCATGATGCCGGAATGTGTTCCGGGAAAGGAACGAATAAGTCCAGTATCGGATGTGAAACGAACCGCCGTTTTCGGTCATAAAGAAAGGGCCCCGCATTGCTGCGGAGCCCTTGGAAATTTCGCCACTAGGGACGGACGAAACTGATCAATAGCGCTGCTGGCGCTCATACTGGTCGCGGTAATGCTTGATCCGCGTCACGCGTAGGCCGGGCATGCCGGAACGATCGACCGCGCGCTGCCAGCTGGTGAATTCTTCAAGGCTGAGCGTGTAGCGCTCGCAAGCCTCGTCGACCGTCAGCAACCCGCCCGCAACGGCAGCCACCACTTCCGCCTTGCGGCGGACGACCCAGCGGGTCGTGCTGGCCGGCGGAAGCGAGTCGAGCGTCAGGGGTTCGCCAAGCGGGCCGATGACCTGTGCGGGACGAAATTTCTGATTCTCGAGCATTGCAAAACCTCAACCACGTTAAACTTTTGTCGATGGGCTATTTTTAACCGAAAGCCGTTGAGAAGGTCTGAAACACAACGGTAACCTTCCCCTTCATCAATCCTTATCGCTCGTTAACCATGACGGCCTGACCGCGCTGGCAAACGTGCCTTTCAACCGGCTTTTGGCATCCTTCCACCCCTCGCTGGCCGAGAGGAAACAGGCGATTGCCTCCTGCCTTTCCCTTTGGCCCGCTCCGGATGTGCCGGAGAGGGCCGAAAGAAGCTCATCGACGTCAAGCTTCGCCTCCCCCGCAGCCTTAAGATTGCCGTCGAATCGCGCCAATTAACGTCCCCCACACCCCTAAACGGGAACCCAGCTCTAGCCGGACAGGGTGAATTTCGAGTAAAGAAGCGCCGAATCTCACATCCAAAATGACGATAGATTTCCAGCTTGGCCGGCCCGCACCCGATGCCCGTATCGTCGTCGCCATGTCGGGCGGCGTCGATAGCAGCGTCGTGGCCGCGCTTGCCGCGAAGACCGGCGCCGAGGTGATCGGGGTCACGCTCCAGCTCTACGATCATGGCGAAGCGGTGAAGCGGTCGGGTAGTTGCTGCGCGGGTCAGGACATCTATGATGCGAAGACCGTCTGCGACCGGCTCGGCATCGCCCATTATGTGCTCGATTACGAAAGCCGCTTCCGGACCGGCGTGATCGACCGATTCGCGGATGAATATGCGCAAGGGCGGACTCCCGTGCCTTGCAGTCTCTGCAATCAAGGCGTGAAATTTACGGACCTGATCGGATTCGCGCGGGATCTCGGCGCGGACTGCCTCGCGACCGGCCATTATGTCCGCCGCGTCGAGCGTGATGGCGGGATCGAAATGTGGAAGGGGCGCGATCCGGCCCGCGACCAGAGCTATTTCCTCTACGGCACGACGCGCGACCAACTCGACTATCTCCGTTTTCCGCTCGGCGACTTGCCGAAGAGCGAGACCCGCAAGCTGGCAGTGGAGGCCGGGCTGGTCGTGGCCGACAAGCCCGACAGCCAGGACATCTGCTTCGTCCCCGACGGCGACTATGCAGGCCTGGTCAAGCGGCTGCGTCCGGAAACGGCGGCGCCCGGCCAGATCGTCGACCTCGAAGGCCGGGTCCTGGGCGAACATCAGGGTGTGGTCCACTTCACCATCGGCCAGCGGCGGGGAATCGAGATCGGAGGCCAGCCCGAACCGCTCTATGTCGTCCGCATCGAACCGGAGGAGCAGCGACTGGTGGTCGGTCCCCGCCGCGCACTCGCGGTGGCTGCTGCCAAGGTCGAAGGCATCAACTGGCTTGCGGAGGATCAGGTCCAGGTCGAGGCCAAGGTCCGTTCGCTGGCCCGTCCGGTGGCGGGAAGTTGGGACGGCGGTCGGCTGACCTTCTCCTCTCCCGAATATGGCGTCGCACCCGGCCAGTCGGCGGTCTTCTATGACGGCGACCGGCTACTCGGCGGCGGGACTATCGTCGCGACCGTGTCCGCGACGCTGGACGAGTCCGTCGCCGCTTAGCGGTTGCTGGCCGCTATAGCCTGCGCCGCGGCATGGGCGCTGGCCCAGGCCCACTGGAAATTATAGCCGCCTAGCCAGCCGGTCACGTCGACCGCTTCACCGATCGCATAGAGGCCCGGCATGCGGCTCGACTGCATCGTTTGCGATGACAGCTCGGCCGTGCTGATGCCGCCGATGGTGACTTCCGCCTTGGCGAAGCCTTCGCTCCCGTTGGGAATGAATTGCCAGTCGGCCAGGCGGCGTTCTGCGGAGTCGAGATTCTTGTCCGGAATATTGGCCAGCTCTCCGGCCAGCGCCAGCTGATCGCCCAGGGTTTCCGCGAGCCGGTCAGGCAACGATCGACCAATCGCCCGGCGAAGCGTTGTCCGGGGCTCGTCGCGCTTCGACTGGCGAAGCCAACCGGCCGGATGGTCAGGCAGGAAGTCGACCGTGACCTTATCTCCGTTCCGCCAATAGGAGGAAGCCTGCAATATCGCGGGGCCCGACAGCCCGCGATGGGTGAAGAGCGCCGCCTCACGGAATTGTCCCTTGCCCGCGCTGGCCACGACATTGGCGGAGACGCCAGAGAGCGATTTGAACAGGGCCTGGTCTTGTGGAAGCGTTAGCGGGACCAGCGCTGGGCGCGGTTCGACAATCTTGTGCCCGAACCGGCGCGCGACATCGTAAGCGAAGCTGGTCGCTCCGAGCTTGGGGATGGAAAGGCCGCCGCTTGCCAGCACCAAGGCGGGAGCCTGTGCCTCCGATTGGCCAAAGCCGACATGGAAGTTTCCGTCGCGATGCTCGATACTCGCCGCTTCGCCGAACGAGGTTTCGACGTTTCCGGCTGCGCATTCGTCGAGCAGCATGGCGACAATCTGTTTCGACGATCCGTCGCAGAATAGCTGGCCGAGGGTTTTTTCATGCCAGGCGATGCGGTGACGCTCGACCAAGTCGATGAAATCGGCCGGGGTAAATCTGCCCAGCGCCGACTTGGCGAAATGCGGATTGGCCGAAAGGAAATTCGCGGCCGACGCACCGATATTGGTGAAATTGCATCGGCCTCCGCCCGATATCAGGATCTTTCGGCCCGGCTCGGACGAATGATCGAGCAGTAGGATCCGGCGTCCGCGCTGCCCCGCAAGCGCGGCGCAAAACATCCCTGCCGCACCGGCACCGATAATGATTGCGTCAAAGGAGCGTATGGGCGCCATGCGCCGGCCCTAGCGGCTTGGTTCGGTTATAGCGACCTTGGCGGCCTATCGGGCTTTCCCCGATTGTGGCCTGCTCTAGGGGCGGCATTCTGGCGAACCTTGCCAGGAGCCCGCCATGTCGGAAAAGGAAGCTGCATTGAGCGCCCTGCGCCGCGTGATCGACGCCGTGAACAGCGGCGAAAATAGTGCCGGCGTTACCGGCATGAGCGAGAATGTGGTCATCATCGACGACGTCGCGCCGTTCCAACGGACCGGACGACAGGAGGCTGAGCAATGGTTCAGGCGCCTCGCCAATGCGCGAAACCGGCTACATGCCTCTCTCAGTCTCGACACCGCCGACGTGCGAGTGTCAGGCGATAGGGCCTATATCGTCGCCCCTGGGCACCTGACGGGCAATTTATCGGACGCCGATTTCAAGGTGGATGGAGTAGTCACTTCCACCCTCGTCGAGAGCGGAGGAACCTGGCTGGTCGACAGCCTGATTTGGAGCACCGGCCGCTAGCTAGAGCTGGAAATAGCCCTCGATCACTGTAACGGCGTGGCCGCCGAGGATCACCCGGTCGCCCCGCAGTTCGCAATCCAATAGGCCCGTGCGCTTGCTCGCCTGCAATGCCGTGAACCGGCTGCGGCCGAGACGTTCAACCCAGAAGGGCACCAGTGCCGCATGGGCCGACCCGGTCACCGGGTCCTCGTCAATTCCCGCATAGGGCACGAATACGCGGCTCGCGATGTCCTCGTGATCGCCGGGCGCCGTGACGATCGCCATCCGGTGGATCTTGCCCAGCGCGACAAAGTCGGGCGCCACCGCCAGCACCTCGGCTTCGCTCCCGACGGGTACGATGATGCTGTCGTTGCAGCCTTCCGCAAGCCAAAGTGGCCGGTCGGGCAGGCCGAGGGCTGCGCAGACGGCCGGCTCCGACACTTCCGTAAGCGGCGCGGCCGGCAGGTCGAGCTTCAGCAGCCCCGGGTCATCCTCATCCCGCGCAACCGCGAGGATGCCCGCCTTGGTCGCAAACCGGACCTTCTGCCCGTGCATCAAGATGTGCCCGGCAGCCAGCGTCGCATGACCGCACAGCGGGACTTCGACCGCCGGAGTGAACCATCGCAGGTCGTAATCCGCATCGTCACGCTCACTCGGCACGGTGAATGCCGTTTCGCTGAGATTATTCTCGGCGGCGATTGCCTGCATGACCTCATCGGACAGCCAATGGTCGAGCGGCATGACCGCCGCCTGGTTTCCGCCAAACGGCTTCTTGGCGAAAGCGTCGACCTGAAAAATGGGAAGCGGGGTCATCGCGCGCTCTCCGTCAGATGCTTGGGCAATATGCCCTCGCGGTCAGTGTGCCCCTCCGGGTCCAGATGGATGATGATCTCGGTCCTCGGGAAGCGATTCTGGAGCTTCATTTCCACCGCATCCATCCGGTCATGCGCCTCGGTCACCGTCCAGTCACCCGGCACCCAAACATGGAACTGGACGAAGCGATGTGCTCCCGAGGTCCGGGTGCGAAGGTCATGCAAGCCGGCCAGTTCGGGATACTCCTGCGCTGCGGCGATGAACGCCTCGCGCTCCTCCTCGGGCCATTCGCGGTCCATCAGCTGGTCTACCGAATGACTGGCCGCGCCCCATGCGCCGTACATCAGCCAGCCGGCGATGGCGAAGCCGAACAGCGGGTCGGCAATCCGCCAGCCGAGTAACTGGTCGAGGACCAGCGCTGCGATGACCGAGAAGTTCAGGAGAAGGTCGGTCTGGTAATGAACGTGATCGGTCAGGATGGCGACGGAGCCCGTCCGCTTGATGACATAACGCTGGTAGGCGAGCAGTGCGAAGGTCGCGATCATGGCGATGACCGACACGCCAATGCCCAGCTCCAGGCCCTGCGTCGGCTCGCCGCTGCGCAGGCGCTCGAAGGAGCGCCAGGCTATTCCGATCGCGGAAACGGTGATCAGGACGACCTGCGTCAGCGCCGCCAGCGATTCGGCCTTTCCGTGGCCGTAGCGATGCTCCTCGTCGGCCGGCATCGCCGCCCATCGGACGCCGAGGAACGTAATCAGGCTAGCGATGAAATCCAGCGTCGTGTCGGCCAGCGAGCCGAGCATCGCCACCGAGCCCGTGCCCCAGCTGGCCCAGGTTTTCAGCGCCACCAGGAATAGCGCCATCGTGATACTGGCGAGTGCCGCCCTTGCGGTCAGCGAGGCCCGTTCCTGGTGATGATGGCCATGACCGTGATGATGATTGCCGTGGCCATGGGCGTGGTGATGATGGGCGCCGCTCATGGATAGAGCAGGCCTTCCGTCCAACTGCCGTCATCCTGCGCGACGAACAATCGGCGCTCGTGGAGCCTGTGTTCGCGGTCCTGCCAAAATTCCATGACAAGCGGCAGAACGCGATATCCTCCCCAATTTTCAGGTCTCGGCACCGTCTCGCCTTCGAACCGCCGTTTCACTTGCTCGTAACGCTCTTCGAAGGTGGCGCGATCCGGCAATGGACTCGACTGGTCCGAAGCCCATGCGCCCAATTGGGATTCCCTCGATCTCGTTGCGAAATAGGTGTTTGCCTCATCGTCCGAGACACGTTCGACCCAGCCTTCGACCCGCACCTGGCGGCGCAGCGACTTCCAGTGGAACAGCAGGGCGGCGTTCGGATTTTCCGCAAGGTCATGGCCCTTGTTGCTGTCCTCGTTGGTGTAGAACACAAAGCCCTCGCGCCCATGGCCCTTCAAAAGAACCATGCGGACGCTGGGATCGCCATCCTTGTCCGCTGTAGCCAGCGCCATCGCGTCAGGGTCGTTAATCTCCGAGGCCTTCGCCTCAGCGAACCAGCTATCGAAAAGTGCGATGGGATCGTCGGCCATGCGGCGCATTTGCCCGGTTGCCGTCGGCCTGTCGAGGCTCCGTGACGCTTGACGGCGG
>Ga0314808_100054_pt1 | contig 13780 bp, 10 predicted proteins | sample STEome_6_FD_202335 | JGI IMG/M metagenome (GOLD analysis project Ga0314808, IMG submission 202335) | Metatranscriptome of soil surface biofilm microbial communities from soil inoculated with nitrogen-fixing consortium DG1, State College... ... | reverse complement strand
GTTAAATGTAAAACAGTGTTCTATTTGTTGAAGAAACATAGAACACTGCTTCAAATAAATATTATTGATTGCAAAATTAGAAGGATTAAAGTAAAATCTCATTCATCATCGGGAAAAGACGAATATTATGGCGATTTTTCCTGTGGTTTTTTAATTTGTTCTGTAGGAAGCACTTGGCGATCGGAACTTGTGTTTTCCTGAGTGATAGCAATCATACTAAAAAAAATTGCACTTCCTACAGCAAAAGCTACCATAGGACGCTTAAGTAGAACAAAATCCCTGATAATCCTAGCCAAAGGACGGCTTTGACGACGCAGAGCCGAAGAAACCATCATTTGTCTCCAAGTAAAAGGATCGCGGACATAATGGCCGCTTTGGCAAACTACTAGCCGTTCTTGACAATAGGGACAACAAAACAAGCCAATACGCGTTTTAATTGGTTTAGATGTGGCATTTTTTTGGCAAATTGGGCAAGTAACATAATGATTATCAAACGTGTGTATATTCATTTACTCGCTCTATAAGAATAGTTATATTGAATTGGGGTCAACTAAGAGGACAAGGAGAAAGTGAGACACGGATAAGCAAAGACAAACATAGATGGTTATCTTATTGGTTTTGTCTCGTTGTTTCCTAATCTGCCACTCCTATGACTTCTTAAGTATATTTTGACATCAATGCTGAATCACACATACATTCTATTACTACCAAGGATGGCTCAATGGTCGCAACACGAGTATAGCTAGATTTAGGCGAAAATGACTTCTCATTAATGTTTGTGTCTCATAGAACTTGTGTTGACTCTAGAGAGAATATGATTGGCTTTGACTTATGCCCTATCAGCTTAAGCTAGCAAAAACTCTAGGCATCGCTGACCCCTTAACACTAATTGTCTCCCATTTGACTATTGTTCCCACAAAAATTTTGCATAGTGAGATTTTTTGCTGTGGCTTTGTCAATCGAGTAAATAAAGTCTACTTGTCTGGTTGCTAAATAATGGCTCACAATGAGAAGTAACAGATAAAAATTTAAATTTTTTCTTAAATTTACCCCGCCTCTCAATGACTCTCTTGCCTCCCACTCAACTGAGGAAGGTAACGGAACAACCTGCCTTTCCCACACCTTCTGCCCGCTTAGTTCACTTAATAAACCGTTTTCAGCCATCTCCAGAAACAGTTGTGCTATTTTTAGCCATGCTAATTGGCGGTGGCACTGGTATGGGTGTAGTCACTTTTCACTATTTGATCGATTTGATCCACCATTTAATGTTGGAAAATTTCATGGGTCAAATCGGTGTCTGGGGTGCTTGGACTCTAGCTTGCGTTCCCACCCTTGGTGGATTAATCGTTGGTTTGATGCGCTGGCGTACTCAAGATTTCGGCCCTGGGCTTTCGTCTCTCATTGCCGCTTCCCAGGGAACAGAGATCAGGCGACCGCTACGACCAGTCACCAAAATGTTAGCCGCATCAGTTTCTTTGGGAAGCGGTGCTTCTTTAGGCCCAGAGGGCCCCAGTGTAGAAATTGGCGCAAATTTTGGTATGTTGTTGTCTGTGATCCTCAACGTATCTCAGGAACGACGACGTTTATTGTTGGGCGCTGGTGCGGCTGCGGGATTAGCCGCTGGGTTTAATGCTCCCATAGCTGGGGTATTTTTCGCCTTAGAGGTAGTGATGGGAGCTACATCCTTTGCTACTTCTGCTGTAAGTGTGGTGCTGCTGGCGGCGGTGGTGGCAGCTTTAATTGCTCAAATTGGTTTGGGGGCACAACCCGCTTTTGATTTACCTGCCTACCAAGTCCGCAGTCCTTTAGAATTACCACTTTATCTCGGCTTGGGTTTAGGGGCTAGCTTAATTTCTTTAACTTATACTCAATCAATTCGTTTGGCTAAAGCCTGCTTTGCTGGCAAAGTTCCGGGCTTTCAATTTTTGGGGCAAATTCCTCAGCCAATTCATCCAATTATTGGCGGTATTATTGTGGGCGCAGCTGCTTTACAGTTCCCGCAAATTTTGGGCGTTGGTTATGAAACTGTAGAGGCAATGCTTCAAGATGTGCAATTTTCACTGCACCTATTACTTGTACTGCTAGTGGTGAAATTAGTAATGACTGCCATTAGCGCGGGTAGCGGTTTTATTGGCGGTTTGTTTGCACCAGCGATGTTTTTAGGTGCTTCTTTTGGTTCGGCTTACGCCAAAATATTGGCTGTGGTATTCCCAGCAATTTGCGAGCAAATGGCGGCTCCTCCTGCTTATGCAATGGTGGGAATGGCGGCAATGTTAGCAGGCAGTGTCCGGGCACCATTAACAGCTATTTTAATGCTGTTTGAATTAACCCGCGACTACCGCATTGTTTTACCTTTAATGGCTGCCGTTGGTTTGAGTGTTTGGTTAGTAGAAAGGATTAAACCAACCTTTAACTCTAATTCCAATCTACAACAAATTGGTCTTTCAGAATTGAAAGATGAACGAGCAGAAATTGTGCAGGAAATTTTGGTAGAAGATGCTATGCATCCCTATCCAAAAAAATTACCTGCAAGTTTGAGCGTATTAGAAGCAGCTGTGGAAATGCTGCGCGATCGCACACGAAGTGTTTTAGTAGTCGATCGAGAAGACCAATTAATTGGTATCCTCTCTCTAGAAGACATCAACCGTGCCCTTGCTCTTTGGCAAACTTACCCAAATTCTTCAACCGAAATTTCAGGTAATTTATCCGGTCAAACTCTCAAGGACATTTGTACTACTGAAATTATTTATGCATGGCAAGATGAACTATTATCTGAAGCTTTAGACCGCATGAGTGTAAGAGGTTTGCATCAATTACCAGTGGTAGCACGAGACAAACCCGATCGCATTTTAGGTTTACTGGAAAAAGAACAAATTGCATTAACATACAATTTAGCAGTTACCCGCAAAGCACTGCGCCACCATTTACCAGTCTTACCAACAACAGATATAGTTATTAGTCATTAGTAGAGACGCGATTCTACTCTTGCGAGAAGCCGCTCTTCGAGCGTCTACGCGTCTGTACAATCGATGAATTGCCTCTGCAAAATAGTCATTGGTCATTGGTTTTCACAAATGACTAATGACAAAAGACAAATTGCAAAGCCTGATGGTGACAAACCTACCCTCAGGACTTTGTAACAGAGACAAATGACTATTGACAATTGACTAATGACTATTTATTAAGCTGTAGCTTCTAGAGCTTCATCTTCTTCCCGATCTTCTGGATCTACTTGTCTCAAACGAATGTGTTTCTTACCTAAAGTGATCAGAAACTCATCTCCTGGTTTGAGATTCATCTGTTTTGTATAAGCCGAACCTATAAGCAAGTTACCATTAGATTGCACGCTAATCCGATAGCTAGCACTACGTCCACCGCGACCATTTGCACTGGGTGTACTGTCTAACTGAATGCCTTCGGCATCGATTAGGGCATTTAAGAACTTCATCATATTGACGCGCTCTATACCATTTTTGGTAACGGTATAGTAGCCGCACTTCTTGGCTTTGTCTTCCTTGCTCTCGTTCTCTAGCTCTTTGACTTTTTTGAGCAGTTCTTCGCCGACTAGGGGTTCAATTTTTTTCTGTTTAGGCATCAACTTAGGTCGAAAACGAATGTTTGAAGTGTTTGAATCGATTTTATTTTAGCTGAGGTTGAGCTAATAGGAAGATAATCCTTTAGTTTTTATCTCAACATAGCCAAGTATATTACACTAAAAGCCAGAATTGTTATGAGATTACCAAATATTTTCCAAACAATTTATTTTATAGAATGCTGGCAATGTTGATAACTATATATATGTAGTTTGTGAATTACTGCTAAACTATAATTAGTTTAAGTTTTCTAAACTAACCTTCAAAAGGTTGTCTATTTGCTGAAAATCATAACTGAGTCAGACAATGATAAGCAAAACTGAACCTTAGTCATTGGTTATTAGGCATTAGTCCTCTCTTACAAAGTTACGATCGAAGGAAACCTCCGCTTATACTTTGCGCTTAGTCATTAGACTTCTAAGAGAAGTCGGGAAAAGGGGAAGGGGAAAGGGGGAAAGGTTTGGTATTTCCCTTTCCCCAATAAAGATGTATCCCTTTGACCACAAGAGTCCAAAAAGCACTTTTGCAAGAGGTCTATTGGTCATTGGTCATTAGTTATTGGTCATTGGTCATCGATATAAATAAATGACAAAGGACAAACAACAATGAAACTAACTACCAGAGGACATTACAGTGTGAAGGCATTGCTAGATTTGAGTTTACAGCCAAAATATGGACCTGTATCTGTAAAAGCGATCGCCAAACGCCAAGATATCCCAGCTCCTTACCTTGAAAAACTACTAATAGAAATGCGTCGTGCTGGGTTAGTGAATTCAATTCGTGGTAGCATCGGCGGATACCAATTGGCAAGAGAACCTCTACAAATATCCATCGGGCAAATTTTAGAAGCAGTAGGCGAGAGCATTACTCATTTACCCTATGGCACTCCTGCACCTACACAAGCTGAAGATTGGGTAACATTTACCCTTTGGCAAAGACTTAATCAAAAGCTCAAAGAAGCTTTGTACAGTATTACTCTGGCAGACCTTTATTACGATGCTCGTAGTTGGCAAGCTTCCCTTGGAGAAGAAGCAAGTTTTGTGGTTTAGTTATTGGAGATTGGGAATTGAGCATTGGGCATTGACTATTGTTAACTAACTAATGACTAAGCGCAAAGTATGAGCAGAGGTTTCCTGTGCTCGTAACTTTGTAACAGAGGACTAATGACTAATGACATCTGCTGTTGTTTTAATCATTGCGGCACTTTTAGATTACTTAATTGGCGATCCTTGGGGTTGGCCTCATCCCGTCCAATTTATGGGGTGGGTAATTTCTCGATTAACTAAATTTTTTCTGCAATTGTGTCAACATTCTCTAACACAACGCCTAGCTGGAATTTTACTAGGCACGCTTGTCATAATTGGTAGCGGCCTTGTTGGTTTTTTCCTCATTCAAACTGCCAAATGGCTGCATCCTCTATTGGGAATTGCTTCAGAAAGTATTCTTTTGGCTAGTTGTTTTGCTAGTAGGAGTTTGCGAACAGCAGCAATAGCTGTTTTACAACCTTTAACAGCAGGAGATTTAGAACAAGCGCGTCAGATTTTAAGTAATTATGTTGGTCGAGACACACAAAATCTTTCACATGCAGAAATTTTGCGAGCAATTTTAGAAACGGTTACAGAAAATGCCACCGATGGGGTAATGGCTCCACTTTTTTATGCAATTATTGGTGTCTTCATACCATTTGTGGGGTCAATTCCCTTAGCTTTAGCATACAAAGCCAGCAGTACCCTTGATTCAATGGTAGGTTATCGGGAAGCACCTTATACTTATCTTGGATGGTTTAGTGCCCGTTTAGAAGATTGTTTAACTTGGCTACCTTGTCGGTTAACAGTTATCACCCTTGCACTTTTATCAGGTAGACCGATGCATGTTTGGCGAATTTGTAGCCGGGATGCAATTAACGATCCTAGTCCCAATTCTGGTTGGAGTGAGTGCGCCTACGCTGCAATTTTAGGTGTACAAATGGGCGGTAAAAATTGGTATCGTGGGGTAGCTAAACAAAAACCATTGCTAGGAGATGCGATTTATCCCATCACCCCGACTTCTATTTATAATGCTTTGCAACTGACTCGATATTGTTTTTTATTATGGTTAGGGATAGCGATCGCTATCATCTTAATTAGGGCATGGGGCATAGGGCATAGGGCATAGGGCATAGGGCATAGCGCATGGGGAAGAGTGGAACGGGGGGAAGCTTGTTCATAATCTCCCAACACTCTCCCATCTCCTCATCTCTTCATCCTCATGCCCAATGCCCAATGCTCCATGCCCAATGCCCAATGCCCAATGCCCACTCCCTCAAAGATAGCTATGTCTGCAAAAGTAGTTGAGATCCTTTCATCAGAAGAAATTCGTCGTACTTTGACTCGCTTGGCCTCTCAAATTGTGGAAAGGTCGCGTGATTTATCTCAATTGGTGCTTCTCGGTATATATACTAGGGGTGCTTTATTAGCCGAATTGTTAGCACGCCAAATTGAGATCCTTGAAGGTGTAAGTGTTTCCGTCGGCGCTTTGGATATTACATTTTATCGAGATGACCTTGACAAAATTGGTTTGCGAACTCCCGCAAAAACCGATATTCCTTTCGACCTCACAGGGAAAACCGTTGTACTCGTGGATGACGTAATTTTCAAAGGAAGGACAATTCGTGCTGCTTTGAATGCTGTAAATGAGTATGGAAGACCAGAGGTCATTCGTTTAGCTGTATTAGTAGACAGAGGTCATCGTGAGTTACCAATTCACCCAGATTTTATTGGTAAGCAGCTACCCACCGCCAAAGAAGAAATTGTCAAAGTTTACTTACAAGATTGTGATGGAAGAGATGCAGTAGAGTTGATGGGAGATTAGGCATCTAGCTTGAACATAGGGGATGGGGCATGGGGCATGGAGCATGGGGCAGAAGGGAAAAACTCATCTCCCCATCTCCCCATCTCCCTTGTCTCCCTCATCTCCCCACTCCCCATTCCCTATGTTCAAGCTAGGTGCAAAGAACAATTACACCCGTGTCCCCACGTTTGCCTCATCTCCACATTCACCGCAAAATCGGACTACCGTGATGATGAACTAAATACCACTTGCTGCCGAAAAGCTGAAATACATTTGTAGCTGTTGATTGTGCTTCAAGTCTTCTAGAACGTACCACTTGAAATACATTTTCTATCAGCACAACATAACCAATATTATCAGTTACTTCTGTGGCAATTACATCTGTGCTGATTTCGATGTAAGCAGTGTTTTTAAATATCTGATCCCAGGAAGCGCAAATCTCTTTCCAACCTCGCAATACTTGACTTCCAGGATGAATACAAAAACTACCAGTTCCCTGCGACCATATTGCACTCATCGCCTCAATGTCTTTTCTTTCAAAAGCTCGATAAAAAGCTGCATTAGTAGCTAAAATTTCATCTTTGGTCATGGGGGGTAAATAATAGTTAGGAGTTTAGAGTTAGGAGTTAGGAGTTGGGAGTTGAGAATTAAGAGTTAGGAGTTGAAAGTGATTAAATTATAACTCTCAATTTGGATTAATTTATTGATTTATAAATTGAGATGGGTTATGGCTTTGCTATTATGGCCTATGTTATGTAGCAGTGCATTAGATACTGAATGTAATGTTTTTAGTTACAAGCCATCACCAAATATACACCTAATACAGCCTAGAAATATTTTAATTTTATTAACTCCTAATTCCTAACTCCCAACTCTGAACTCCTCACTCCCAACTCCCAACTCCTCACTCTTAACTCCTCACTCCTCACTCCCAACCCCTAACTCTTTTTAACTGTACTAATAGTTTGTAATAATTGATTAGCTGTATAAGGTTTAGGTAAAAAGGCTTTTATTCCCATATCATAAGCTGCATCAACTTTATCCGCTGAACTCAGTCCACTGACGGCAATAATTTTGACATCTGGATTAATTTTTCGGAGGGTGCGGATGGTAGTTAGCCCGTCCATAGATGGCATCAGCATATCAGTTAAGACAAGAGATATTTCATCTCTATGTTCTGCATATAAAGCTATGGCTTCAATGCCGTCGCTGGCTGTAATTGCTTTATAGTTATGACTTTCTAATGATGTTTTTGTCACATCTCGAATGGCTGCTTCGTCATCTACAACTAAAATTAATTCTCCTTGACCTGGAGGTAATTCTTGATGTTGTTCTTCTACGGTTTCCGTTGCATCTTGGGCTGGCAAATATACCTTAAATTGGCTACCTTTTCCAGCTTCACTGTATACGTTGATAAAACCACCGTGGCTTTTGATAATACCAAGCACTGTAGACAGACCAAGACCAGTTCCTTTGCCAACTTCTTTGGTAGTAAAAAATGGCTCAAATATCCGGTCTAATATTTCTGGTTGAATACCGATTCCCCCATCAGCAACACTAATCACAATGTGATGGCCAACTTTAGCATCAATATGCATTTTGGTAAAATTCTCATCAATGAAAAGGTTTTCAGCAGAGATTTTTAAAGTGCCACCATTTGGCATGGCGTCACGAGCATTAACACACAGATTCATCAGTACTTGATGCAGCTGAGTAGCATCACCAGATATAGTCCAGAGATTTGGGGAAATTTGTGTAAAAACTTCTATGGATTTGGGAAAAGTTTCTTTAATAATTTGCTGAATTTCTATTATTAAATGCTTTAATTGTAAAATTGTGCGATCGCCTTCCAGTCCACGAGTAAAGGATAATACTTGTTTGACTAGGTTTGCCCCCCGTTTAGCGTTAGCAATCAATATTGGCAGCAGTCGCCGAGAACGCTCATCATTAACTTGTGCCTCTAAAAGCTGAGCTGTCATCAAAATTGGTGCAAGAACGTTATTTAAATCGTGGGCGATGCCGCTAGCTAATGTGCCAATGCTTTCTAATCGCTGGGCGCGCAGAAATTGGGCTTCTAGTAGTTTTTTCTGTGTGATATCAGTGTTTACCACCAAAATAGTTTGTGTTTTTTTACTAAACTCATGTACCAATGTCCAACGACTTTCAACAATAATTTCTTTACCAGATTTGGTTTTTTGATAAAATTCTCCTTCCCAAGAACCATTTTTCATCAAAGTACTGAGTGCTTCTTGAACTTGAGACAGTTGTTTTTCCTGCCAGAGAATTCGTGTCTTTTTGTTAATGGCTTCTTCTTTTTTCCAACCGTACAGTTGCTCAGCAGCTTTGTTCCAAAATAAAATTTTATCGTCTAAATCCCGGACAAAAATTGCATCGGTGGCAATATCTAATAAAGCAGCTTGTTCGCGAATTTTCTGTTCTGTTTGTTTCCGTTCAATGGCGTAGCGGATAGAACGCTCTAACAAAGGAGCCGTTAATTGGCTTTTTTCCAAATAATCTGCGGCTCCAGCTTTCATGGCTTCTAGGTCTATTTCCCAATCGCCCTGACCGGTGAGTAAAATCATTGGAGAAGAACAACCGTTGGCAATGGCTTCGCGTAATAGTTCTAGTCCATTGTGCGCCCCTAAACGGTAATCTACTAGATAAATGTCATGTTGCTGCCGAGCAATGGCGCTCCTGGCCGCTTGATAATTATTCACCCATTCTAGGTCGCACTTTGCCACCCGGAATTCGCCGAACCAATAACGAGTCAATATATAATCATCTTCATCATCATCAACGAACAGAACTTTGATGGGGCTGTTGTCCATATTCGTCTCCCATTACTTCTGTTGGCAGTTTCACAGTTTCAAACCAGTATTTTCCTACAGTTTTCATTACCTCAACTAAAGAAGCAAAAGTCACTGGCTTAATGATGAAGGAGTTTGCACCTAAGTCGTAGGTATTATATACATCTTCTTCAGTACTTGAAGTTGATAGTATAATCACAGGAATTCGCCGCAGTTGGGGGTCAGTTTTTATTTCTTTGAGTGCCTCAAAACCATCTTTTTTCGGCATATTCAAATCTAATAAAATCAACCCTGGATGTGGTTTATCGCTGTCGCTGGCATATCGACCACGATGGTATAAATAATCCATCAAGTCTTCGCCATTGGTGACGATGTACAGTTCAATTGGCAATTGACTTTCTGCGAATGCCTCACGAACTAACATCCTGTCATCTTCGTCATCATCAGCCATTAAAATTGTGACGTTTGTTTCTCGACCGTTCACTATGCATCGTCTCCTTTGCATTGGTTTATTAGTATGAATCAAGTTATTAACTTGGCACAGATGGCAACTCGCACATTGACAAAAATATGCAAATATGCAGTCAATATATTCAGCTACAGAAGCTGCTTTTTTTAACAATAAACGGCATGTTGTAATCAGAAAGTTGGTATGAAAAAAATAAACTATGTTAATAAAAGTTAATTAAGCTAAAACCATGTTTTCTTCTACCTTCTGCCTTGCAGTCTCCTACTTTATCCTGATAACAAATATTCGCTCCAACTTAGTTAGTCGTCTGAAAGGGCAAATAATCGCATCTGATTAATGGTTAACATAATGGTCAATCTATACAATCAATAAGTCCCAGAAAATAAAGGGCACAATTGTACAATTAAGCTAATTTTTTGGTCTGTTCTTAATCCCTCTCTAGGAAGAAAAATTAAGGGACAGAATTAACTGATAATGTGACAAAAAACTTCGAGCCTTGCCCTGGTGTGCTTTGGGCTACGATCGCTCCATCATGACGTTCGATAATTTTGCGACAGATGGCTAAACCTATACCAGTCCCCTCGTATTCACCATTACTATGTAAACGTTGAAAAACATTGAAAATGCGATCGAGATACTTTTCTTCAAAACCAATACCATTATCTTCTATAACTATTTCGCAAAGGTCAGAACTGTTACACAGTTTATTTGTTTGATTGTTTAAAATGCTGCCATAAATTTTGATTACAGGTGGTATTTGTGGGCGGTGAAATTTGAGAGCATTACCGATGAGATTTTGCAACAATTGGCGCATTTGTACCGGATCGGCTTGAATGGTGGGTAACTCGCCGATTTCTACGGTTGCTCCAGTTTGCTGGACATAGATTTCTAAATCAGATAATACTTCTTGGGCGATGTTTGCTAAATTTACCCATACAAAAGGCTGGGCCCTGGTGGTAACTCGCGAAAGTGTTAGCAAGTCTTCAATTAATGTCTGCATTCTGTTGGCAGCATTCTGCATCCGTTCTAAGTAATCCCGTCCCTGTTCAGTTAAAATATCACCGTAGGAAACCTTCAGCCGATCGCCAAAGGTTTTAATCTTACGCAGTGGTTCCTGCAAATCGTGGGAAGCCACAAATGCAAATTGCTGTAATTCTTGATTGGAACGGGCGAGTTCTTGCCGTTGGCGAATTTCTTGTTCTAAAATTTGGCTTTGAGCTAAGGCAATACCGATTTGATCTGCTAGTTGTTGCAAAAGTTCAATTTCCCAGCTAGTCCACTCACGAGGATGGGCGCACTGATGGGCAATCAACAATCCCCAGAGTTCATTTTTCAGTAAAATCGGCACTACAAGGTTGGCTTTGATGGCGAATCTTTGCAGCAATTCCATGTGACAAGGTTGAATATCGGCTTCTTTGATGTCCCTAATGGAACTAATTCTGCCTTGGCGGTAATACTCGATGTAATTGTCGCGAAAGCAAGAGTCAGTAATTTCCTGCGCCATCACAACAGGTAAACCAGGAACTACTGCTTCTTGAACCGCCACAAAAGAGCCATTTGGCTGTAGACGCAAGATTAATACCCGATCGGCAAGCAATAGCTTTTGTACTTCTATAACGCTGGTTTGAAGAATATCATCGATTTGTAAAGATTGACGAATTTTCAAGGTGATATTAGCAAACAATTGCGATCGCATGTTTTGGCGTTGTAATTCTGCTTGCACGCGGTTGCGTTCGCGTAGGGCGGCTTGGCGTTCGGTAATATCCATCATTGCCCCCATAATTCGCACTGGCTTACCGATTTGGTCGTGGACAACGTAACCGCGATCGAACACGTAGGCGTAGGAACCATTACTGCGGCGAAAGCGGTATTCATTTGACCAGAATTTTTCACCGCTCTCGATTAAAGCACGGGCTTGGTTAGCAATTCTCTGCCTGTCGTCTGGATGGATATGTTCGCTCCACCAATCAGCAGTAAAACTGATTTGCTCTGGGGAGTAACCAAACAGTGTTTGTAAAGTTTGATTCCACCACACCTTGTTAGTCAGCAAATCCCAGTCCCATAATATATCGTTGGTAGCACGGGCAACAATTTGGAAGCGTTCTTCGCTTTGACGCAATTGTTCTTCTGCTAATTTACGTTCCGTGATATCCGTATGACAACTAGTCATACGTACTACATTGCCATCTTCGTCCCAAACTGCCTGACCGCGATTCAAGACCCATTTGTAAGTGCCATCTTTACACTGAATTCGATGTTCGCTGATGAAAAACGGAGTCATTTGGGCAAAATGATCGGCGATCGCTTGTCTGACAAATCCTCTATCATCTGGATGCACGCGTGCTGCCCATTCATCAAAATAATCAGAAATTTCGTCTTCTTCATAACCAAGCATTTCTTTCCAACGAGTGGAAAAAAAGACTTGATGATTTTGAACGTTCCAGTCCCAAATACCATCATTACTACCCCGCACCACTAACTGACAGCGTTCTTCGCTTTCTTTGAGGGCGTTTTCCACCTGTTGACGCTCAATGGCAGCAGCGAGAATATTAGCAATAGATTGGAGAAAATAAATTTCATCTTTGGTGAAAGTCTGGTGTCTGGTTGTGTGCGCCCCTAAAACTCCAAAAGGACGCTCTTGACCGTGAATCACTACGCTAATTCCGCTCACTACTTGATGGTCGTGTAGCAGTTGTGGCCCATTAAATCGCGTTTCGCTTCGCAAATCCTTGACAATCACCGGGCCGCAAGAAAGCAGGGTATAACCAGCTTGCGAATTCATCAAAGCGCTGACAGTGGCCTTTCCCACCAAACCAGGTTGCCAACCAATTCCAGCCCTTAGCAGTAATGCATTACCATTTGGCAGTAGTTCTAAAACTTTACAGTACTCAACTTTTAAGCATTGAGCGACGATGCTGACACACAAGTTCATCAATGTAGTTAAGTCTGTTCTAGCTAAGGCTATTTGACTGAGTTCTGCCACCATTGCTTGCTGGTTTGCGTGAACTTCTAGTGCTTCCTCTGTTTGCTTGCGCTTGGTGATGTCTACCTCAATTGCAGACATTCCCACAGCCATCCCTAAGGCATCCCGACAGACAACTCCTTTGCTTGCCAAATGGCGAATGCTACCATCTAGCAAAATAACTCGAAATTCAATGTCGTATTCTAGCCCATTTTTAATGGCTTGCTGGTGCGATCGCTTGACAAAATCCCGGTCTTGGGGATGAACGCGGTTAATAAAAAAATCATAAGTATCGTTAAAACTGCCTTTTTTCCAACCAAAAGCTGTTTTTAGGTTGCCTGAATAACTAATTTCGTTAGTCACAAAATCCCAGTTCCAAATGCTCATACCAGCAGACTCTAATGCTAATCTCAGCTGTGCTTCTTGCAGTTGTGCTTGGGCAGTTTGCTGTTGTAATTGTTGCTTAGTACGATGAGCTTCCAGAAGACGGCGCAATCTTTGACGTAATATCGGCCATTGAATCGGCTTAGTAATAAAATCAGTAGCACCCGCAGCAAAAGCTTTTTCCACAGATGCCTGGTCATCAATATCAGTAACAATTAATACTAGCGTTTCTTTGCCATCGGAGAGTGTTTGCAGTTGAGCGCAACAACTAAAACCATCCATTTCTGGCATCATGGCATCTAACAGAACTATATCTGGGTGTAGACGAGTATAGGTAGCGATCGCCTCTAAACCGTTACTCGCTTCTACCACCTGATACCCTGCTTCTTTTAATAGCTGACACAGATACATTCGCATTAAATGGTCGTCGTCTACAACCAAAATCAGGTTTGTCATGTGTGTTTGTGATTTGTCAAACAAGTTTCAGAGACACTATTGGCGAATTAGAGTTCGCCGATCTTTTGGTTGAGGGAACAGGGAACTCTTAACAATGAGGGTTTTAATTAGAAACCCACCGATGCCTAAGAAGTCCGGCGACTGCGTCGGGCGGGGTAACACTCCCCTTCCAACACCTCCTCTGTTGCCTCTTGCTTGTTAAGAGTTCCCTTTAAACTCCTTTTGTTCGCTGCACAAGAGTTAATTGGATATTTTTTACTTGTCAGTCCCTAAGACTTTG
>Ga0314808_100053_pt1 | contig 13817 bp, 8 predicted proteins | sample STEome_6_FD_202335 | JGI IMG/M metagenome (GOLD analysis project Ga0314808, IMG submission 202335) | Metatranscriptome of soil surface biofilm microbial communities from soil inoculated with nitrogen-fixing consortium DG1, State College... ... | reverse complement strand
GTCAGGAGCCGATGGAAACACGCATCTGGCAAAAGGCCGATTTATTCAACATTCCCACAGAACTTACAAAATGATTTTATCGATTCGTCCCGATCTAACTTCTGCCGATCAGAGACTGTCATCTTTAGTGGTTGAAGAACAGCAGACTGTGACAGAAGCCGAAATGATGCAGGCTGTACGTACTTTGTTGATTGGATTAGGAGAAGATCCAGACCGCGAAGGACTCAAAGATACTCCAAAAAGACTGATGAAAGCTTTGCAGTTTCTGACAAAAGGATACCATGAGTCTTTGGATGAACTGCTAAATGGAGCAGTTTTTACAGAAGATGCTCATGAAATGGTTTTAGTTCGGGACATCGATATTTTCAGTTCCTGCGAACATCATATCTTGCCGATTATTGGCCGTGCCCATGTTGCTTACATTCCCAATGGTAAAGTTATAGGTCTATCAAAGATTGCCCGTATTTGCGAGATGTATGCACGACGTTTACAAGTACAAGAACGTCTAACGGCGCAAATTGCTGATGCATTGCAAGGATTACTCAAACCCCAAGGGGTTGCAGTGGTGATAGAAGCAACCCATATGTGTATGGTAATGCGCGGTGTGCAAAAACCTGGTTCTTGGACTGTTACTAGTGCAATGCGTGGTGTTTTTGCTGAGGATGAGCGGACTCGTCAGGAGTTTATGAATCTGGTACGGCACAATTCTAATTTTGGTTAGATATGGCGGGGAATGGGCAATAGAAAGTGAGGAAGGCAATAGGCAATAGGGAAATCGCTTTATTTAGTGACATGACTGGTAACTGTTATACTTTTTTGCCAGAGCATAGTGTTTGTCCTACCAGCCTTGAGGGTTGCTATAAAATTAGCTGCTCTGTATCTTAAATGAATCAATTACTCACAGGACTTACGCACAGGTAACGGAAAATCTAACCACAGAGGACGCAGCGAAAAGTCGGAGCGCCGGCTTCCGGCGATCTGAACTTTTCAAGACAGAGGACAGGGAGGAATAAGAGTTTCAGAGAGTTTTTGCGTAAGTCCTAACTCAATTGCGAAGGCAATTGCTAATTATTGTGTTAGCCCTATTGCCTGTTGCCCCTTGCCTGTTGCCTATTTGCCTACTATGCTAATCATTCGGGTCTTAAATCATTGGATAATTCCACAATGCCCCTAGATCCATCAATTCGTACTCGTTGACCATCTTGCAAAAGCCATGTAGCACCGCGAACATCCATGATTGCGGGAATGCCATACTCACGTGCAACGATCGCACCATGAGAAAGCCGTCCGCCAGCTTCGGCAATTAATCCTCCAGCCCTTAATAACAAGGGTGCCCAGCCGGAATCTGTGTAAGGTACTACTAAAATCGTATCGCGATTGATTTCTGGAACCTCTTGTAAATTTCGTAACACCTTCACTCTGCCCTCTACCTGCCCCTGACTAGCTCCAATGCCTTGTAAAATTTGGTCAGAGTAAAGAGCGGAGGGTGCTAAGGGATGGGGCGGTGTATTACCGTAGACTACAAAGGGTACTTGAGTAATTTCGCTATCTTGGGCGAATTGCGATCGCCTAAATTCCACTAACTCAACCAAGTGTTCAACTAAAGCTGAATCTTCACCCGCCACTAAACGCCGCACTTCATCAAAGTCTAGAAAAAAGATATCGTCTGTTTTCTTCAATAAACCAGACTTTAACCAAATCTTTTCTAAAGCAACGAAAGACCAACGCAATTCAGCCAAAAGCCTGGAATAAACTTCGGTGACTCGTCCTTTGATATCCACACGCCGCTGGACAAATCCACGTTTGCGGGTACGGAAAAAGATGTTATTGTTCGTATTTTTACCGCCTGCTTGTAGTTCGTTTCCTTGGATTAACTGCACAAACATCTGTTTGATCAGTTGGGGATTCTCTCGCCAAGTGGGAACGGAAATATCAGTTCCCACTTCACTTAAATAGCCATAGTCTTGAAGTAATTCGTCAAATTCTTGCAGGATTTTTTTGCCTTTGGGGGTTTGGTTTAACTCGTCAAATACCTGCTGTGGTTCGCAGGTAGATAATATCTCCTTAGCGTCTGCGGCGATGGCAGTTAGCGATCGCAATGCTGCTACTTCTGGGGTGACGCTGCGATCGATTTGCTTATCCTTCACTCGAAAAATCGACTGTCTTAAGGCAGCACTTAAGGGAGCTAAAATGCTGTAGTACGTCCCTCGCCGCAGTAATTCTAAAATTAAGTCAATTCTTACCAACAGCTGCGGTGCTTCAAATTGATTGATATCTTCCTGCGCCAACTGCGACAACCCAGGAATAAATAGTTTGTAATAATCCTGTTTGAAGTCTTTTTCTAAACTTAACTCTTGTTTGAGCAACCTTCCTAGTCCTGGTAAATTCTCCCAAGTGGACTTCCAAGAAGGCTTACTGAGTTTTGCTCCCCTGGTTAAAAACTCCAGACTTTCCGGCGGCAATCCCATGCGGATAAAAATATCTCCTAAGAGGGATGCATTAAAGTAAGCTCTCGAATAATGCAGAGTTGCAGTTTCAGTGAAATCTAACCCTGAAGCACGTTCCCCCAAAACTAAAGTAAAAAGTTCCCCCCAAACTCCACAGGTTAAGGGACGATTAATCGACCATGTTAAGGGGTGAATGACTCCGGGAATAACTTCGGCGGCGATTTTTTGCGTCCAGATGGGTAGCAAAGTGGTGATTGGTCGAGACTGCAATACCCAAAGAGTTTGACCGTCGTAACTCCATTCGATATCTTGAGGAGTGCCATTGTAACGTTTTTCTAATCGGTAAGCTAAATATGCAACTTGCTTGATTAATGCTTGCGGAACTCGTCCTTCACCTTCCAATTGTACCGAAGAAGAATTTTCGCTCTCAAAAACAAAAGCCCGATATTGTTCTGGTGTGACTTTTCCGGAAACTACTTGTGTCGGGCTACCTGGGAGGGCTTCAATAATAATGGCATCACCTTGCTGGGTAATGGGATCGCGGCTGAAAGCTACGCCAGAAAACACACTCTGGACTTGTTGTTGAATCAGCACCGCCATTGCTGTTTCATTTAAACCGCGATCGCGCCGATATTGTACAGCAGATGGATGATTGTAGGAAGCTTTGACTTCAGCGATCGCTTGCTGTAACTCCTGGGGACTGGTAACATTTAAAACTGTTTTATACTGCCCAGCCGCAGAAGCGAGTTCTGAATCTTCGCCAATGGCAGAAGAACGCACCACCAAAGGAGATAATTCTGACGGCTGGAGAAATTCTGTCAACAGTTCTGGATCTTCATCAATGGGAGCAAGTACCCATCCCTTTGGTACTGAATAACCCCAGCGCTTAATTTGAGATAACGTAGCAGCTTTTTCGCCGACGATGGCAGCATCTAACTCTTCATCTAAAGAAACCATTGCTCGATCCCCGCGTAAAAATTCCAACATTGCTTGCGATTCTGTCTGTGCTTCTTCAGCAGCCAGATTCATATCATCAGGAATTTTTGTATAAATCCAAGCCATTAGACAAGCTAAAACAACAGCCGCAAGCATTTTGGGGACATCGCTGAGGTGCAAAAGGGTCACAAACAAAGGAAACAGTAGCAAAACCCCAAATTTCACTACATGTCTGGAATGCATAACAGAAAAGCTAATGCCCGCAAAGAAAAAGACAAATATTGCCACCAGTGGGTCGTGTACGACAAATCCCCAGACAACATTTGTCGTACCTGCCCCTCTGCCTATCCAGTATCTACCGATTACCAGAGCAATGAGGGCGACTATTTCCCAGAAAGAGCCTTCTGGAAAAAAAGCGCGGCACAGTAAAACTGCTGCAATACCTTTAAAAGCCTCTGACAAAACTGCCAGAATCCCAACGAGTGTACCCCCATGATAAAAAGCCGCAGATACACTGATGTTTCCTGTACCAACTTGTGATAGACGCTTACGCTTGAGGGCGTAAGTAATCCATTCAATCAGCGGCAATCCGCCCAAAAGGGGACAGACAATTAAGATAACTAAGATAGCCCAAAGTTCAAACATTTTGGATTGTGGATTTTAGATTAAATTTGCCATCTAAAATCTCAAATCTCAACTCTAAAATTTTTATGAAATTTTGATGGTTATTAAGGGACTTTGAACAAAAGCAATTCAGGAGCCAGAATTCACAACTCAAGAGAATATTTGATGAATGAATCGACCAATTATACTAGACTTCGTATACGCACAGGATATTTGAAAGTTTCTCAAGTACACAAGCTCATTTTTCAAGCCAAGAGAGACTTTCAGTTCAGAAATATTATATTGTTAACCGTTGACCGTTAATAGTTCACAGTTAACAGTCAACCACTATGTATTGTTATTTATTTTTTTCCAGTTTTTTTGATTTTTAAATTCTGTATTTTTTCTTAAGAACACTTGGCTAAGACGGAGATCGTTTTTGCCAAGTGTTCTTTTAGCTTAATGATGATTTTAGTTTATCGCATAGGCGGCTTGAAGCGCCCAAACGATCAGAGCAGCGATCGACCCTAGAAGCAGCACGGTAGAGATAGTGACTACTTTTGGGGAATCTGCTCCCTCAAACTTCATAATTCCTCGATTTAAGTCGGACACAGTTTTGTAATCCTCCTCTGTGACGGCATGAAATATTTGTCCGTTTTGATTGTAGTCGTTATATTGGCGGATAACGTTAAATTTCCAATACTATTTTGTTTAAACTTTGCAACTTTTCCATCGCCATAATTACTTACTTCTTAAGATGGATGGGTGTAGTTTATACAAGGTGGGGGATGAGGGAGCTGGGGAGATGGGGAGATGGGGAGATGGGGAGATGAGTTTTCCCCTGGAGCCTCTTCTGCCCAATGCCCCATGCCCAATATCTAATAACAAAGGACTAATGATTAATGCTGAAAATATTAATGTTTATAATTTTGGTGGTGGTTGTGGTGTTGGAGATCGGATTGCGATCGCTGTTTGGGTTTGGTAATCCGCTGATTTATGTTGCTGATGAGCAAATCGGTTATCTATTGGCTCCTAATCAGCGTACCCGTCGTTTTGGTAATCGCATTGAAATTAATCAATATTCTATGCGCGGTGATGCCATTGCTAAGATACCTGCACCTTCGACGCTGCGAGTCCTACTTTTAGGCGATTCCATTGCTAACGGCGGTTGGTGGACGGATCGAGATAATACAATATCTAGCTTGATGATGCGTTCCTTGGCATTAGCTACTAACAGTAATTATCAGCAAGTAGAAGTGCTAAATGCTTCAGCTAATTCTTGGGGGCCGAGAAATGAATTAGCTTATTTACAAAAATTTGGCAATTTTAATGCTCAGGTAATAGTATTACTAATTAATACAGATGATTTATTTGCTACTGCTCCTAGTTCTTTACAAGTGGGACGCGATCGCAACTATCCAGATAGTAAACCATCCTTGGCATTAATAGAAGTTTGGCAGCGTTATCTCACCAAGCAAAAGCCAATTCCAGAGATGAAAGCAATTCATAATGAAGCGGGCGATCGCGTCGGGATTAATCTGGAGGCTATTGGTAAAATTCAAGAATTAAGTCGCCAAAATCATAGCGAATTTTTGTTGGTCATGACTCCCTTGTTACGAGAAATTGGCGAACCAGGTTCTCGCGATTATGAAATCAAAGCACGTCAGCGCTTGAAGGATTTTGCTCAAACCCAACAAATTCAATATATCGATTTTTTACCGATATTTAATTCCAATTCTGAAGTAAAAAGTTTGTTTCACGACCACATTCACCTTAACTTGAAAGGCAATGAATTTGTCAGTGAAATTATAGAGCGATCTCTTTTAGAAATTTTAACTCAGCCCCATTCCAACCTTTTGAATTCTAAATCCTGAATTGTGAATTCTATTTTATCAATTTTCCCGAATCCAAAGTGCTAGTCCTCCGCCACGCCCACGAGCTGCAATGAAATCTTCTGTAACAATAAAGAAAGCAAAGAAGGGTAGTTTAGCTATGGGCTGGCTATAAAAATCCTCAGACTCGACTTTCCCAGAGCGAATTTTGTTGTTGTACACAACACGACCAAATAAACTGATAAGCATATTGTGAAAATCAAACGCCAACAAATTTTTCTTACCCTGGTATTGTATTGGGCCAGTCAGCTTTAACAATAAAGGAAATAATTCAACTTGATTAGCAATTTCACCTTTATCTAAATTCTGTTGTAAATTTGCATTAAAGGAAATATGAATTGTGACAAATTTAGGCACGTATAAACCCTTGCCTAATACAATTCCTCCTCGTTCCCGAACTTTTTTTGTACCAGTAGCAAAACAAAGTCGCCATTTTCCCAAAAGAGACTCAAACCCATAGTTTAGGCGTTGTTGCTTGGCAGTTTTTTCTGCTGCTAATAACGCCTGAACTAATATTTCAGCACTAGGACGTGTAGCTTTTTCTCCTCGATACGCAGCCGCAGCCTGGGATAGCACAGTTACAAAATCAGATACCAAATCAGCCATCACAATTAGCCTCGTTATTTTTTGTGATATTTCACCACCGTAGCCATCGCTTCTATCATAGAGTTATCCAACCGCAAAATAGCTGGTTTGAGAATTGATAGACAAAAATACTGAAATCCATTTACACTCAGGTTAACCATATACTTAAGAACAAGGTATAAATGTCAGCCAATAAAGGATATACTTCGATTAGTGCTGGGGATTGGAGCGAATTGCAGACAGCATCTGGGTTGACAGATGAGAGGGAAGCGATCGCAAAATTTCAAGCTATTGAAAAATACAAAGAAGATTGTAACTGTTCCTTCAACATTGGTATCAAACCTTTGTATCTTGATGGTGAAATTGACATCCTGATAAATTTTCTACAAAATTTTATTGATACATTACCAAAAGCCTGGGAGTTAGGTCTACAAAGATGGTTGCCCTTTAATCAAACACCTCTTCAAACAAAGTTAAACCAAGTAGGTGCTACTAAAATTCCACGTTTAATGCGTGTTGATTTTACATCAGTAGCAGGAACACCACAAATTTTTGAAATTGAGCATAATCCCAGTGGCTTGGGAATTATTACACTTTTTCAGAAAGTATGGGGTTGTGAATTAACCTTAGCCCAGCACTATCGTACTCACATTAGCGATAATATTCATGTTCTCTTAACTCAAAAAGATTTAGATTATTACGATGCCCAATTTTTCCTACAAGAAATGTCTGGCAACCCAGACCAAGTATATTTATTAGGCGAACTAAAGCCAGAATTTTTACAGCAAAATCAACTCCATTTTCACCGCTACTTTGACCCTTGGAAAATTGAAGCTGAAGGAGATTCACCCTTAAAAGCTAATCTTCAATTGCTTTTGCAATCTTGGGTAGAAGGTCAAATAGAAATAGAACCTCATCCCGATATCTTAATGTCTAAATTAGGATTAGCTTCAATTTTTAGCCAGACTAATATTTGGCAACAGGCAGGATTAAATTTTGAAATTGCTCAAACAATTATTCCAGAAATTAAATTGTTATCTGAAACCATCGAAGAAATTCCCGAACGTCAAAAATCTGTGATCAAAATTTTAACACCAGACCAATCTTATGGCTCCAGAGGTGTGATTGTTGGGTCTTATCAAAGAGCGCAAAAATGGATTAATTTAGTGCGCGAACTGCGTGCAAATCAAACTCTAGCAGTAGTCCAGCGTTTGGTAGAACACCAAAAAGTCACCTTACCCTTCCTTGATGATTCCGGCATTATCAAAGAACAAGAATTAGATGTGCTGTATCGTGCCTTCTTTTTGCGAACTGACACTGGCTTAAATTTTGCTGGTGGTTACTACGTCGGCTGTGCAGCTAATACCAAGGGGGGGAAAGTATCTGGTGTCAGTGGGGTGCGGGGGCCAGTGTTTAAGTAGTGGGGATGTGGGACAAGGTAACAAGGGGAGAAAAGACCTCTCTTTTGCAAGAGGGGGGAAAGGGAAAAGGTTAAAGGGAAAAGGGTTTTTATTTGCCCTTTCCCCTTTACCCCTTACCCTTTTCCCCACTTCTCTGCTACTTTGTCCCCCTCCCTGCGGGTTCGGGGTAGTGTCTCTGAAACAGAAGCTAAAGCTACATCTCCCCACGCCCCAAAATAGACTTGTGATCTACATTTCTTGGATGCTACCGTCTACAAGATGACAGAGGATTTTGAAGGAATTTACTTAACGATGAAATGTAAACACAAACTAGCTTATGGGTTGACATTGCTGTTCGGTCTGAATTTAGTATCTAGCTTGGTTGCACCAGATGGGGCAAAGGCAACACCACCGAGAAGCCCAGATAAAAGTGTCAATTGCGATATTTTAGTTGTGGGTGGCGGACTATCTGGTGTGGCTACGGCTTATGAGGGGTTACTCGCAGGACGAACAGTTTGTCTAACTGAAATTACCGACTGGCTGGGGGGACAAATTTCTGCCCAAGGAACATCTGCGTTAGATGAACGCCCAACTCAACGGGCAAAGCAATTCTATTCTCGCGGTTATCTGGAATTACGAAACCGCATTGAGCGTAAATACGGTAAACTCAATCCTGGTGATTGCTGGGTTAGTGACTCTTGTTTTCTTCCCCGCGATGCCCACAGCATTTTGGTTCAGATGCTCAAAGATGCTGAAAAGCAGGGCAAAGGCAAGCTGCAATGGTTTCCCAACACGGTAATCAAGGATTTAGAAATTAATGCTGATGGTAAATTAATTAATGGTGCGATCGCTATCCAACATCAACCACCCAAAGGCGCACCACCCCTTAATACCTTTACTTTATCTCAAGTCATTGAAGACGCCTATCGCTACGATAACTCTTCTCGATTTACCAAAACTATTCTTCGCTTCATTCCCAAACAAACTAAGGGAGATGCTCCCAAGTGGTACGTTATAGACGCTAGCGAAACTGGGGAAATTATCGCCCTTGCTGATGTTCCCTATCGCTTAGGCATTGATGCCCGTTCTTACCTGGAACCTTCTGCCTCCAGCACCACCAACGATCCTTATTGCACTCAAGGCTTTACCTACACCTTTGCAATGGAGGCAACTAAGGAACCACAACCCCAAACAATGCCGCCATTTTATTTACAATATTCACCATATTTTAGCTATGAGTTAACACGACTGGCTAATTTTGACTTAGTTTTCACCTACCGTCGCATTTGGAGTCCCAATAAAGGACAACCGACAAAATTTGGTGGTGTAAGTTTTAATGCAGCAACACCAGGGGATATATCCATGCAAAACTGGACTTGGGGTAACGACTACCGCCCCGGAACAGCCAAGGATAACCTAATTTATACTCGCCAACAGTTACAAGGTACTGGGCAGTTGCGGCCTGGTGGTTGGATGGGAGGACTGCGGACAGAAACCCTCCGCAGAGGTGAAGAAAATGCCCTTTCTTACTATTATTGGTTGGTAGCTGGAACTACAGATTCACAATTAGGGGAAGGTGTGAAGCAGCCGCGAACTAATAACCGTTTTGTGGCCGGGTTAAATTCCCCAATGGGAACAATACACGGTTTATCGAAATATCCCTACATGCGAGAAGGACGCCGCATCATTGGCCGCCCTAGTTGGGGACAACCAGGAGGTTTTGCTATTTGGGAAATTGATATTTCTCGGCGAAATTACAATGATGAATATTACCGCAAGACCCTACCAGCAGATATGTATCGGCAATTAACAGCTGCACTTGCAGGATTAGAAGCAACATCTGTTATTGCGGGAGAGATTTCACCGGACAAAGTCATGCGCCGGACTCGTTCTAGCATCTTCCCGGACGCAGTGGGTATTGGTCACTACGCCATAGATTTTCATCCTTGCATGACCAACAGTCCCCCAGAAGCCCCTGGTAACACAGAACGTGCAGGTGAAAGACGCGGTGCTGGTCAAGCTTACCCCTTCCAAATCGCCCTGAGAGCAATGATTCCCCAGAAAATCGACAATTTGCTGGTAGGAGGTAAAAGTATTGCTACCAGTCATATTGCTGCCGCTGCTTATCGAGTACATTCCTTTGAATGGTCGGCTGGCGCAGCTGCGGGAACCGTTGCTAGCTTTGCCATCAAAAATGCCATCGCCCCTTACCAACTAGTGGACGACTTACCCAAACCAGAACCACAGCTGGAAGCACTCAAACGCTTATTACAGAAAAATGGTAACCCGACTGCCTTCCCCGATACATCGATTTTTAACCAAAACTGGGAAGATTGGCGATAGAACAGTCAAAAAGCATAACTATTGTTGACTGTTGACTGTTGTCCTTGTCTCCCTTGTCTCCCTTGTCTCTTCCCACGCCCCATTCCCCATGTCTAAAAACTCGATCCCCTTGTGGGTGGAGTTTTTTATTTTCGGGTCTGTTTGTTAACAATTCTTTATCATGGAAGCAAGCCTGTAGATAAATTTATATCGATGCTTACTCGTATTAAAGACTTAGCAACGAAACTAGCACCTCGCTTAATTGAAATTCGCCGCCACATTCACTCGCACCCAGAACTCAGCGGTCAGGAATACAAAACAGCTGCCTTTGTAGCTGGTGTTTTGTCTTCCAGTGGTTTGCATGTCCAAGAAGGGGTCGGTAAAACAGGCGTTATCGGCGAAGTGCAAAATAGTCACCAAAGCGATGGTTTTTTGGCAATTCGCACCGATATGGATGCTTTGCCAATTCAAGAAGCCACTGATTTGGAATATGCCTCTTACGCAGCTGGTGTGATGCACGCTTGCGGTCACGATGTCCACACCACAGTGGGATTAGGAACGGCAATGATACTTGCCCAAATAGCAGAAGAGTTAGGTGGTAAAGTGCGGTTTTTATTCCAGCCAGCCGAGGAAATTGCCCAAGGTGCAAGCTGGATGGTGAAAGATGGGGCGATGGAAAATGTCTCAGCTATATTAGGGGTTCATGTTTTTCCTTCAATACCCGCAGGTTCCATTGGAGTACGTTATGGGGCCTTGACTGCGGCGGCTGATGATTTAGAAATTTTAATTATTGGTGAATCTGGACATGGGGCGCGTCCCCATGAAGCGATTGATGCCATTTGGGTTGCAGCTCAAGTAATTAGTGCATTGCAACAAGCCATTAGCCGCACACAAAATCCCTTGCGTCCTGTGGTATTGAGCATTGGTAAGATTAATGGCGGTAGAGCGCCCAATGTGATTGCTGATAAAGTACAGTTATTGGGAACGGTGCGATCGCTTCATCCCGAAACCCGTGCCCATCTGCCAAATTGGATCGAAAATATTGTAGCTAGCGTCTGCCATGCTTATGGAGCAAGCTATCAAGTTAATTATTGTCAGGGTATACCCAGCGTCCAAAATGATTATACTTTGACACAATTGTTACAATCAGCGGCAGAAGAAGCTTGGAGTAGCGATCGCGTCCAAGTCTTACCCGAACCATCCTTGGGTGCTGAAGATTTTTCCACGTATTTAGAACACGCCCCTGGCTCAATGTTTCGCTTGGGTGTAGGCTACAAAGAAAGAATTATTAACCACCCATTACACCATCCCCAATTTGAAGTTGATGAGTCTGCGATTCTCACCGGGGTTGTGACTATGGCTTATGCAGCTTATAAATATTGGCAAAAATAGACCTCTTGCTTTCATTGCTTTTTGTAGTCTTGTGGTCAAAGGGATGCATCTTTATTGGGGAAAGGGAAAATACCAAACCTTTTCCCCTTTTCCCGACTTCTACAAGAAGTCTAATAAATAAAAACTCCTAACACAATGTGTTAGGAGTTGCTCTATTTACCTAGCAATTTGGTATTGCAATTAAGTCAAATTTATTAAGCGCTATTTTCTATTTTTGAATCTATTAACTAGATTTTAGATTCAGTAACAACGCCTAATTTTTGTTGAATCCGGGTTTTTGCAGCTTTGAATTCAGTGGCTAGTTGTTCGCTTTGCTCAGTACTCAAGTTGTTGCGAATTGCAGCAAACATTGTGCTTTCTTCTTGACGAATATGGTCGCCAATAGCATCCATCAGCTGTTTGACTTTCTCTTTAAACTGAGGTGAAGATGGGCTAAGAGCTTTAATTTCTTCTAATACCTGCTTGGCATGAGCTTGTTCGTCATACAGTTCTTGGGTGTTTTCTTGACCGTAGAAAGAACGTACTCTTGGATAGACAACTTCTTCTTCAGCTTCAGCGTGGACTGTGAGATCTTTGTAAATTTGACCGAAGTATTCTTGGATCTTTTGTGGATTGTTGCTTTGTAATAGTTCGGTAAATAGAGTATTTACTTTGTTGTGATCCAGGCGAATCACATCTTGGATATTCAGATCCTTTTTGTCACTGCTTTGGGTGACAGCACTACCGACTACACCACTTACCGCAGCTAAAGCATCTTGAACGCGTGCCCAAATTCCTTGATCTGCATCTTGTCCAGTTAGTTCGCGGACACCCAGAATTTCTAGAATACCTTTGAGTTGCTCTTGGTGAGCGCGGTTTTCAAAGTTAATGGTATTCAAAGGGCCAATAGCTAGTATCACATCAGCACCAACTTTTTGAGCGGCTTTATGAACTATCAAGCCACTTGTAACAAGTTGATGTTTCAGCAATTCGTGTTGGGATACTTTTTCATATAGACTTAGCTCAGAACCCTTAAATAGTTCGCGAGCTTTTTCAATAAATTCCCTCACGTTTTTTTTCGGTTCAGCCTGAATGCCGTACTGAGTAATTACAGTTTCTAAAACACCAAGGTTTTTTTCATCATCTTTGATGAAGTTGCGGATGCGATCGGCAATTTCGGCATCAAGTTGTTGATTCAAAAGCAGTTTTTCATTTTCGATGACCAATTGTTGCAGTGCTTTGATACTTGCCAATTTCACAGCAATAGCATTGCGTTTCGTATCATCTAAACTAGCTACCATCTTAAGTTCTCCTCTAGCAAAGTGTTCGGAATTATTGCTAATATCACGTTGACACAAATCTTAGGGTGCTTCCATCTTTCTTTTGAGCGATTGCCTTCACAACTGTGGGTAGAAAAATCTCAAGTTGTTGGCTGCAAAATAAAAATATCAGTGAGGGCGATCGCTTTGATTTCTAATTCCATTCACAATAACCTATTCACTATTCATACAAGTCCAATAAATTACCCATTATGGAACAAAAAAGTATGTCTATGGGATGATTAACTAGCTCTAAATTATTTAGATATGCTGATTGATGAATTTGTAGTAATTTTCGTCTATCTAACTACAAATGTAAGGGCACAGCATTGCTGCGCCCTTAGCAGGTAGTATATTTACCTAAAATATCTTTGTAAAAGCTCAACACCAAGAAATTTTTCAGCTATAGCCTATTCCCTGCTATGGATGCGATTGTTGGCGACAATACCTGAGGATCGGTTGGTTTGTGAAAATACTTGATTACTGCTGCATTGAAGGTGTGCGAAAAATTCTGCTGAATATAGGAATTCTCACCTTGGGTTGAGGTGCAGTGATATTAGCCTGAGAAACAGAAGTGTTAGTTACTGTCTCAGATATGATAGTCGGTTTAGTATCAGTGGAATTAACCAAATCACCCAATTCCTTAGCAGAAGATGAATTTGAAGATATAGTACTAATATTATCAGTATCTTGATTATTAGATTTTGACGTCGTTTGAGCATGACATGGAGTCATAATGCAAGTCGAAATTGTTGCTAATACCAGCATTAGCAGATTGCAAATATATTTGTGCATGGTGATTTTTGAAATTGGTTAATAAATATCCCAAGTTTTCAGAGCTTGTGTTTGTTCTCTGTCTGAAAGAAAATCGTGATTTTACCCAGATAACTTATTGCGCTCTCTAATAAAGCGTGTTACCCATTCCTAGCTGTAACTAGAAAT
>Ga0314808_100048_pt1 | contig 14468 bp, 17 predicted proteins | sample STEome_6_FD_202335 | JGI IMG/M metagenome (GOLD analysis project Ga0314808, IMG submission 202335) | Metatranscriptome of soil surface biofilm microbial communities from soil inoculated with nitrogen-fixing consortium DG1, State College... ... | reverse complement strand
TGGTCGAATGACTGGCCATATCGGTCGACTAAGGGCGGCACTAATGACATTGTCTGGTTAACCCGGCGGCAAAAGGGATCCACCATGTTCCGTACTCTATTGCTAGCCCTGCTTTTCATCGCGGCGCCCGCTGCAGCCAAGCCTGCCGATCCCAAGTCAGCGGTCAACGAATTGCTGGCGGCCGACCTTACCTTTTCGGTTGAGGCCGCAAGGGCCGTCGATCCGGTAGCGGGCATCAGCGCAATGCTCGACAATGATGTCGTCATGCCGTCGCCCAAGGGCAACGCGGTCGGCCGCGACGCGGTGGTGGCGCTGTTCCGCGAAAACCCGTCCTACAAGGAAGGCTTCGTCAGCTGGTCGCCGATCCGTGGCGGCATCTCCGCCGATGGCACGCAAGGATTCACCTACGGCTTCCTGACCGTGAGCGGCGGCGACCCTGCGCGCCGCGACCGAAAATATCTTTCCTACTGGATCAAGCGGCCGGAAGGCTGGCGCGTCGTGGCCTATCGCCAGCAAGTGCGGCCGGCGGGCGAAGTTTCAAAGCAAATGCTGCCTCCGTCGCTTCCCGAATCTGGCGCCGAAGCAACAGCGAACACTAGCGTGCACCAGCAAAGCGTCGCCGCCGCGGAAAAGGCATTTTCCGACCGCGCCCAGATCGTCGGGTTGAAGCAGGCGTTCGGCGAGTTCGGCCGGCCGGACGCAATGAACATGTATGGCGGCGCCGGCTTCGCCTATGGCCTCGACGCCGTGGTCGCGGGCTTCAATGAGGAGGGTCCCGCCAAGATCCATTGGAGCACGGAACGCAGCTTCGCGGCGCCGAGTGGCGACCTCGCGGTCAGCATCGGCACGATCAAGCCCAACGATCCAAAAGAAGCCGGCGGCTTCGCCTTCTTCACCGTCTGGCGCCGCGACGGGTCGGACAAGCCCTGGCGCTATATCGCAGAATAGGCAATTTTCTTGGATAGCCAATGACGCTAGGCTCGTTGGTATGCTGACTTTGCTTGCCGCCGCTGCGCTCGCCGTCCCCTCGCCCATCTATCATTACATCCGTTCCAATCTCGACGGCAGCGAGCCGGAGCATGTCGTCCACTATCGGCCAAGCGAACGGACGATCTCGGTCTATAAATGGGTCGAGAAGTGCACCACTGCGGCCTACGTCACCGCGGACATGGATGACGAAATGCGAAGCGGCCGCGTGTTCTTCGCCGGAAGAGTCGCCCGCAACGGAACCCAGAGGCAATTCGGCAGGCTGACGCTCGATCCACAGACCCTGACCCTATCGGCCGACGTCACGCCGCCCGGCGGCCGCCGGGTCGAGGCAAAGCACGCACTCCGGGCCACCTCGTTCCTGCTCTACGATTTCGATTTCGCGGACCTAAACAGCTTCCTGCAGGAACATCATCCGACGTTCGATTTTGCCTACGCGCTGCCGGTAATCTGGCCTGCGGACGCCTCGATCTTCCGCGATCTCGGAATGCTTCGCGCTCATTTTGTCGGGGCGGAGCATCACCTCGGGCGCGCGACACAACGGTTCGACCTTCGTGTGGAAGGCCCCTCGCCTTCTACCGGCACCCTATGGGTCGACGCCAAGGGATGGTTCATCGTCGAAGCACAGCTGGGCCTACCCAATCACATGGAATATAAAGACTTCCGGCTGAAGCTCGAGAATATCGAGCCGGGCGGACCAAAGGCCTGGGCTGCCCTCCTGACAGGGCATTACGCCAATTGCCCTGCTGCCAAGGCATCGCCCTAGCCAGAGACGCCGTCGGGGATTAGTGAGCGGCCAACTTCCCCATCAGGCAAGAGGCTTCGACTCCAACAATGCGTAGCATCGAACATTTCATCAATGGACAGTCCCTTAGCGAAGGCTCGCGCAACAGCGACGTGTGGAACCCGTCGCAGGGCGAGATCCAGGCTCGCGTCGGGCTGGGCACCCCGGCGACCCTGCAAAAGGCCGTCGACGCCGCCCTTGCCGCCCAGCCCGCCTGGGCCGCGACCAACCCGCAGCGCCGCGCCCGCGTCATGTTCAAGTTCAAGGAACTGATTGAGGCGAACATGCAGGAACTCGCCGAGCTCCTTGCTAGCGAGCATGGCAAGGTCGTCGCCGACGCCAAGGGCGATGTTCAACGCGGCCTCGAAGTGATCGAATATACCTGCGGAATCCCGCAGGCGCTGAAGGGCGAATATACCCACGGCGCAGGTCCCGGCATCGACGTCTATTCGATGCGCCAGCCGCTCGGCATCGGCGCGGGCATCACGCCGTTCAACTTCCCGGCGATGATCCCGATGTGGATGTTCGGAATGGCGATCGCCTGCGGCAACGCCTTCATCCTGAAGCCGTCGGAGCGCGACCCGTCGGTTCCGGTCCGCCTCGCCGAACTGATGAAGGAAGCGGGCCTGCCCGACGGCCTCCTCAACGTCGTCCATGGCGACAAGGAAATGGTCGACGCGATCCTCGACCACCCCGACATCGGTGGCATCAGCTTCGTCGGCTCATCCGACATCGCGCAATATATCTATTCGCGCGGCACCGCGAACGGGAAGCGGGTGCAGGCATTCGGTGGCGCCAAGAACCATGGCATCGTCCTGCCTGACGCCGACCTCGACCAGGTGGTCAATGACCTAACCGGCGCCGCATTCGGCTCGGCCGGCGAGCGCTGCATGGCCCTGCCGGTGGTGGTTCCAGTCGGGGACGACACCGCCGCCGCGCTCCGCGAAAAGCTGGTCCCGGCGATCGAGAAGCTGCGCGTCGGAATCTCGACCGATCCGGAGGCCCATTACGGCCCGGTGGTCAACGAAGCGCACAAGCAGCGCGTCGAAAACTATATCCAGATGTGCGTCGACGAGGGCGGAGAGCTGGTGGTCGACGGCCGCGGCTTCATGCTGCAGGGCCATGAGAAGGGCTTTTTCGTCGGCCCGAGCCTGTTCGACCATGTGAAGCCGCATTTCCGCAGCTACAAGGAAGAGATTTTCGGTCCCGTGCTGCAGATCGTCCGCGCTGACACATTCGAGGAGGCGGTGCGCCTTCCCAGCGACCACGAATATGGCAACGGCGTCGCCATCTTCACGCGCAACGGCCACGCGGCCCGCGAATTCGTCAACCGCGTCAACGTCGGCATGGTCGGCGTCAACGTGCCGATCCCGGTGCCGGTCAGCTATCACAGCTTCGGCGGATGGAAGCGTTCGGGCTTCGGCGACATCGGCCAATATGGGCAGGAAGGCCTGCGCTTCTGGACCAAGACCAAGGTCGTCACCCAGCGCTGGCCCGACGGATCGGCGATGGGCGATCATAAGGAAGCGTTCGTCATTCCGACAATGGGATGACGCGCGCAGGCCAATCCGGGGGATTGGCCGAGCACGTGATGGGCGGTCCTGTCGCAAGACAGGTCCGCACCGGGTTCTTCATCTCGTTTCCACAAAGCGGAGTAGCTATGCCGACAAGAACTGACGGCGCGTGAAGCTCGGTCCATTCTCGTTGCTGGTGCGCGACTATGACGAGGCGATCGACTGGTACACGCGCGTTCTCGGTTTCGTCCTCGTGGTCGACGAGAATCAGGGACACAAGCGCTGGGTAGTCATTGAGACCGACGAGGGCGGCACGCTTGTCCTTGCCCGGGCCAAGAATGAATCCGAGCAAGCGCGCATCGGCGATCAGCATGGCGGCCGGATCGGCTTTTTCCTTGAGGTGGAGGATTTCGACGAGGCCTATAATCGCCTTGCTGCCGCCGGCGTCAGGTTCGACGAGCCGCCGCGGAGTGAAACTTATGGCAGAGTCGTCATCTTCCGTGACTTATACGGCAACCGCTGGGACCTGATCGAACCGGCCAAGGAGCGATGATGGAGCAGATCCCGCACAATCCGGCCGATGGGATTTATTCAACTGGCGGCGACTGGGTCCATGCGTTGGAGGTGCGCGGGGCAAAGCGAATGCTGTTCGTTAGTGGCACGATGGGCCTGCGCCCCGATTTCACCGCCCCGCCAACCCTCGAAGAACAGCTGGAATGCGTTTGGGATAATCTGCGCACAATCCTCGCAAGTGCCGGCATGACGGTCGACAATATCGTCCGGCTAACCAGCTATTTGCGCGACCCAAGCTACGCCGAAGCCAATGCCCAGGCACGGATCAAGGCGCTCGGCGACCGCCGCATCCCGACAACTGCAATCGTCGTTCAGACACTCCAGCCTGACTGGATGGTCGAACTGGAGATCATCGCGGCGGCCTGACCAACTGCTGCATCCTAATCCAAATTAAGGCGTTGGTTGGCAATGAAACGAACGATTGCAGCCGCCATGCTGGCCCTGGCGCTTGCCGCCTGTCAGCAGAATGACCCTAACAATATCGCCATCGACGAGGGCAACGCCGCCAATGGCGAGGTCGAGACGCTGCCGCCTGACGAAGGCAATGATGAAACGGCCGCGCGAAATGAGAGCGGCCTAAACGAGGCGGACGATGCCGGATCGGAGCAACCCTCGCCTCCGGGAACGCCTGAAACCAGCATGATCCCCGATCAATTTCGCGGTCGCTGGGGCATGGTCGCAGCGGATTGCGATCGCAACCGGGACGACGCCAAGGGGCTAATCACGATCGGCGAGCGGACCATCATATTCTACGAGAGCAAGGCTACGCTCAAGGAACGGCGCCCCGCCATCGCGACCAGCTTTGCCGGCCTGTTCGGCTTCACCGGCGAGGGCCAGACCTGGGAAAAGGTGATGAGCTTCACCCGCACCGGGGACACGCTGAAGCGCATCCAGGAAACTGGCACCTTTACCTATAAGCGCTGCGCCTGATAGGCCGCGAGGCGATGAAGCCGATCATTGCCGCGTCCTTGCTAATCCTGTGCCTGTCAGCTTGCGGCGGGCCAAGTGAAGAAGATGTTCTAACGGACGAGAAGATCCGCGCCTCCCAATCCGCGCCCCAGCTTCCCGACATCGAACTCAGCGACAATCCCGAACCGCCGCCCGCACCGGTCGTCGAGGAGCCGCTCGCCAACGAACTTGGAAATTAGATGGGCAATGAGCTCATCGACAATGCGGTCGAACCGGTCGCCGACGGCCCGATCCCGCCAGCGTTCCAGGCACGTTGGGCGACAAGGCCCGAAGATTGCCGCCCGGGCGAAGTGCTCGGCAACGCGCTGGTGATTACCCCCGAGACTCTGATGAGTGGTGAGTCGGTCGGTCGCCTCAGCCAGGCGATCGAGGACAGTCCGGAACGATTCTCCGGCATTTTCGAATATGACGGCATAGAACGCGAGGAACAGCTCGCCCTCACCGGCAGCAGCAACACGTTGATTCGTATCTCCGGCGGGCAGCGCTACGCCTACCGCCGGTGCGGGGCGGCACGCCCCACTGGATAGGCGCCAACTCGCCTGCTAGGGGCCTTGCCCTATGCACCAGTTCGACCTGACCGATGACCAGCGCCAGATCCAGGAAATGGCGCAAAAATTCACCGCCGACGCGATCACGCCCTTCGCCGCTGAATGGGATGAAAAGCATATCTTCCCGCGCGACACGATCCGTGCCGCAGCGGAGCTCGGCTTCGGCTCCATCTATGTTTCCGAGGAAAGCGGCGGAATCGGGCTTGGACGGCTCGAAGCGGCCCTGATCATGGAAGCCATGGCTTATGGCTGCCCAAGCACCAGCGCCTTCATTTCGATCCACAATATGGCGAGCTGGATGATCGACCGCTTCGGCTCGGATGAAGTGAAGCAGAAATATCTCCCCTCGCTGATCCCGATGGAAAAGATCGCCAGCTACTGCCTGACCGAACCCTCGTCGGGTTCCGACGCTGCGGCGCTCAAGACCAAGGTGGTCCGGGACGGCGACCATTATGTCGTGTCCGGGTCCAAGGCCTTCATTTCGGGCGGCGGCGAGAATGAGATCTACGTCACCATGGTTCGCACCGGTGAGGAAGGCCCGAAGGGCATCAGCGCTCTCGTCATCGAAAAGGACATGCCTGGCGTCAGCTTCGGCGCGAACGAAAAGAAGCTCGGCTGGCATTCGCAGCCTACGGCGCAGGTCAATTTCGACGAGGTTCGCGTCCCGGTCTCCAACCGCGTTGGCGGCGAGGGCGAAGGCTTCCGCATCGCGATGATGGGCCTCGACGGCGGCCGTCTCAACATCGGCGCCTGCTCGCTGGGCGGTGCGCAGCGCTGCCTCGACGAGGCGGTCAAATATACCAAGGACCGCAAGCAGTTCGGAAAGGCGATCGCCGATTTCCAGAACACCCAGTTCATGCTGGCCGACATGGAGACCGAGCTGCAGGCAGCCCGCTATCTCCTCTATGTCGCGGCGGCCAAAGTGACCGCCAATGCGCCGGACAAAAGCAAATTCGCGGCAATGGCCAAGCGCCTCGCGACCGACACCGGATCGTCGGTCGTCGACCGGGCGCTGCAGCTTCACGGCGGCTACGGCTATCTGATGGATTATCCGATCGAGCGTTTCTGGCGCGACCTTCGAGTCCACTCGATCCTGGAAGGCACCAACCAGGTGATGCGAATGATCGTCGGACGGGAGCTTATCCGCCAGTGATTGCCGACCTGACGCGCCGGCTGAACGAGGCCGCAGAAAAGATGGTGAAGGGCGACATCAAGCCCACCTTGCCGTTCGACCCATTCGCCATTGCCCAGGCCACAAGCGACTTCGCCATGGGCCTGGCGATGAAGCCGACCGATCTCATGCAGGTACAGATGGCCGCCGCCCAGCAGTGGGGCCAATTCTGGATGGGCGCCTTGTCGGGCAAGGAAACGGAAAAGCCGCGCGACCGCCGCTTCGCGGCGCCGGAATGGCAGGACGATGCCTATTATCGCGCGATCCGCGATGCCTATCTGCTGGCCTCCCAGCAGCTGCGCGACGTCGTGGGGCTCACCAAGGACAGCGAGCGCAATCAAGCGATGGTGCGCTTTCTCCTCGACCAATATTTGAATGCGATTTCGCCGGCCAATTTCGCCGCGACCAACCCGGAGGTGGTCAAGCGGACGAAAGAAACCAATGGCGGCAACCTCGTCCAGGGTTTCGCTCACCTGATGGAGGACATCGCCAGCGGCAAGGGCATCGTCCAGCGCCGGACCGATCCGACCGCGTTCGAGAAGGGCAAGTCCATCGCCGCGACGCCGGGTGAGGTGGTGTTCGAGAACGACCTGTTCCAGCTGATCCAGTACACGCCGACGACCGCCAAGGTCGCCGCCGAGCCGCTGCTTTACGTACCGCCGCTGGTCAACCGCTTCTACATGATCGACCTGGTGCCCCGGCAGAGCCTGGTCAAATGGCTGGTCGAAGAGGGCCGCACCGTCTTCGTCATCAGCTGGGTCAATCCGACCGAGGCGCACAAGAACAAGGGCGTCGGCGATTATGTGACCGAAGGGATCGTCGAGGCGATCAGCGCGGTTCGCAAGCGGACCGGCAATGCGCCTGACCTGTTCGCCTTCTGCCTCGGCGGGACACTGGTCGCGATCGCGCTTGCCTGGTTGGCGGCACAGAAGCGCGCCGACGAGGTCAACAGCGCGACCCTGATCGGAAGCCTGGTCGACTTCGCCGACATGCGCGACTGGTCCGCTTTCGTCCATGAAGGCCATCTCGCCGCACTCGAGGATCACCTCGAAAGCCAGGGCTTCATCGACAGCCTGGAGCTGCAGCGATTGTTCGCGGCGATGCGCGCCAACGACCTTATCTGGTCGTCGGTGGTCAACCATTATTTGCTCGACCGGCCGGCGCCGCCAAGCGACCTGCTCTATTGGTTCGAGGACGGAGCACGCATCCCGGCCGCCTTCCTCAAGAGCTACAACCGCGACCTTCTGCTCAGCAACAAGCTGAAGGAACCGGCCGGTTTCGAGGTTGGCGGCGTGCCGATCGACCTCGCCGCGATCAAAACGCCGATGCTGGTCATCGCGTTGAAGGACGATCACGTCTCGGCCTGGGAAGCGGTCTATCGCGGCGCGCGCGACATTGGCGCCGACTTCATCCTCGGCGGTTCCGGCCACAATGCCGGGGTGATCAATCCGCCGGCCGCCAACAAGCATGGCTTCTGGACGAACGACGACCAGCCGGCGAACGCCAATGACTGGCTCGCCTCAGCGACGCGACACGAAGGCAGCTGGTGGCCGACCTGGATCCAATGGCTGACGGGCCACGGGTCGAAGAAGTCCGTGACTGCACGGGCCATCAACGACGGGATCGAGCCCGCGCCCGGGCGCTACGCGATGACGAAATGAACCAGATGACTGACCTCAATGCCGACGTACTGACCTTCAAGGAAGGACTTGCCGGCCGCCTCCGGCTCAATCGCCCGAAGGCCCTTCACAGCCTCAATCGCCAGATGGTTCGCGACATGGCGGCGGCGCTGATCGAATGGCGCAACGACCCTGATGTCCGCATCATCCTGATCGATCATGCCGAGGGCCGCGGTTTCTGCGCCGGCGGCGACGTTGTTGATATCTCGCAGAATGTCGAGGGCGCCGAGGCCGCGGCCCGCGCCTTCTTCTTCGACGAATATCGGCTCAATCACCTCGAATATACCTACCCCAAGCCGGGCATCGCGTTCATGGACGGAGTGACGATGGGCGGCGGAGTCGGGATCGCCTGCCCCTGCCGCTTCCGCATCGCGACCGAGCGCACGGTTCTGGCGATGCCGGAAACCACGATCGGCATTTTCCCGGACGTCGGCGGCGGCCGTTATTTGTCGCGGTTGCGCGGACGGCTTGCCCAATTCCTTGCGCTGACTGGGGCGCGGCTCGATGGCGCGGAATGCAAGGCGCTACGCCTTGCGACCCATTACGTTCCGTCCGACCGGCTGGAGGAAGCCAAGGAACGGATCATGGCCCAGCCGTTCAAGGCCGAAGCTGTCCTTGACGAGCTGAGCGCGGAAGAGATCCCCGAGGCCCGGATCATGGGCAACCTCAACAAGATCGACCGCTACTTCGCATCTGACCGGCTGGAGGAAATCCTCGACGCTCTCGATGTCGGTGCCGAGGAGGGCGATGAGTGGGCGGCGACCGAGGCAGCGACCATCCGCAAGAAATCGCCGATGGCCTGCAAGGTCAGCCTGAAGCTGCTTCAGGAAAGCCCTTACCAGCTCCACTTCGTCGATGAGATGCGGATGGAGTATGGGATCATGGTCCGCCTGATCCACCATCCCGATTTCAAGGAAGGCGTTCGAGCCCTGCTGATCGACAAGGACAATGCCCCGCAATGGCGTCCTACCAATCCGGCGGTGATCAGCGATGTAGAAGTGGAAGAATTTTTTGAACCGCTGCCCGTCGAGGAGCAGTGGCGGCCATTCGATTTTTGACGCCGTCAGGCGTCATCCCAGCGAAGGCTGGGATCCATGCCATGACGACATGGCGCTGATACTGGACATGGGCCCCAGCCTTCGCTGGGGCGACGGAGGTTAGAGTGGCGAATTACGAGACGATCCTGGTCGAAAAGAAGGGCGCGGTGACCCTGGTCACCCTGAACCGCCCGCAGGCGCTGAACGCGCTCAATACCACCGTCCTCAAGGAGCTGATCGACGCCTTCGCGGCTTATGACGCCGATGCCAGCCAGCATTGCCTCGTCCTGACCGGTTCCGAGAAGGCGTTCGCCGCCGGCGCCGACATCAAGGAAATGCAGGCCCAGGGCTTTGCGGACATGTATTCGTCCAACTTCTTCGCGGGCTGGGAAAGAGTCACCGCGACCCGCAAGCCGTGGATCGCGGCCGTTGCCGGCTTCGCGCTCGGCGGCGGTTGCGAGGTCGCGATGATGGCGGACTTCATTATCGCCGCCGACACCGCCAAGTTCGGCCAGCCGGAAATCAAACTCGGCGTCTCACCCGGGATGGGCGGGTCGCAGCGCCTGACCTGGGCGATCGGAAAGGCCAAGGCGATGGAGATGTGCCTGACTGGCCGGATGATGGGCGCCGAGGAAGCCGAGCGTAGCGGCCTGGTTGCGAAGGTGGTTCCCGCGGCCGACCTCCTCGACGAGGCGCTGAAAACTGCCGAGACGATCGCTTCGATGGCCCCACTCGCGGCGATCGCCAACAAGGAGATGGTCAACGCCGCCTTCGAAATGGGCCTCGCGCAGGGGATCAACTTCGAACGGCGCCTGTTCCACGGCCTGTTCGGAACCGAAGACCAGAAGGAAGGCATGTCGGCCTTCGTCGAAAAGCGCCCGGGCAGCTGGACGGGCCGGTAAGGAGCAAGCAAATGGCACGCGTCGCATTCATCGGGCTGGGACATATGGGTGGCGGGATGGCCCCCAACCTCGCCAAGGCAGGTCATGAGGTTCACGCCTTCGACCTCAGCGAGGAAGCGCTGGCGCATGCCGTTGAACGCGGCTGCAAGCGCGCCAAATCGGCGGCCGATGCCTGCAAGGACGCCGACGCGGTCGTCACCATGCTTCCGGCTGGAAAGCATGTCGCCGAGGTCTATCGCTCGCAGGTTTTCGGCGCGGCCCCGACCAGCGCGATCCTGATCGATTGCTCCACCATCGACGTCGCCACTGCCCGCGCGGTCGAGGCCGAGGCGGAAGCCAAGGGATATGTCATGGTTGACGCGCCGGTGTCCGGCGGGATCGCAGCGGCCGAAGGCGGAACACTCACCTTCATGGTCGGCGGCAGCCAGGACGGTTTCGAACGGGCCCGCGAATACCTCGAAAAAATGGGCAAGGCCGTGATCCATGCCGGCAATCCCGGCGCAGGCCAGGCGGCCAAGATCTGCAACAACATGCTGCTGGGCGCGAGCATGGCGGCCACCTGTGAGACCTTCGTCTTGGCGCAAAAGCTCGGCCTCGATCCCAAGGTCTTCTTCGACATTTCCTCCAAGGCGAGCGGCCAATGCTGGTCGATGACCAGCTATTGCCCGGTTCCAGGTGTCGGCCCGGAAACGCCGGCCGACCGCGAATATGAGGGCGGGTTCGCAGCCGCGCTGATGCTCAAGGATTTGAAGCTGGCCATGGAAGCCGCCCAGGCCGCCGGCGCCTATACGCCGATGGGCGGTGAGGCCGAAGAGCTGTTCCAGCGGTTCGTCGACCTGGGCGGCGGCAACAAGGATTTCTCGGCGCTGATCAAGATGATCGATGACAGCTGGTGTTCGCCCGAAGGCAATAAGCATGTCGAACCGCCGGTCACAGCGCTTGATTAAGCGCCGCCCCGGGACCACATCGCCATCATGTTGATCGAGATCGAAAAGACGCCGAACCCGGCGACGCGCAAGTTCCTTCCCGGACGCACCGTAATGCAATCCGGCGGGCGCGACTTTCCCAATGCCGATTCCGCCGAGGCCAGCCCGCTGGCCGAAGCGCTGTTCGCCACTGGGATGGTGGACGGCGTCTATTTCGGCCGCGACTTCGTTTCCGTTTCCGCTGCGCCTACTGTGGAATGGGATCAACTGGAGCCGGACGTTCTGTCGGTACTGCTGGACCACTTCATGCTCGACGCGCCCCTGTTTCGGCAGGGATCGGCGGCGGGCATCGAGATCGCGACGGACGAACCGACTTTCGACGAGAATCCTGCGGACGCCGACATCATCGACCAGATCAAAGAATTGCTGGAAACCCGCGTCCGTCCGGCGGTAGCGCAGGACGGCGGCGACATCGTCTATCGCGGCTACAAGGACGGCAAGCTCTATCTTGGAATGCAAGGCGCGTGCGCCGGATGCCCGTCATCGATGGTCACGCTGAAGCGCGGCGTCGAAAGCCTGATCAAGCACTACGTGCCCGAGGTCGAGACCATCGAAGCAGTCTGACCGACTGATTTCATTATCCTTTTTCGCTTTTTGCTTGCCCATGGGCACGGGCTGTGCCTCCATGGGTTGAAGGTTCATGGAGTCTGATCGTTGATCCTAGCGTTCGACACTTCAACCGCCGCCTGCACAGCCGCGCTGCTCGAGCCGGATGGAACCGTCATCGCATCGCGCGATGAGGTGATCGGCCGCGGCCATGCCGAGCGCCTGGTGCCGATGATCGACGAGATGCTGGACGGTCATGTTCCCTCGCGCATCCTGGTCGGAGTCGGGCCCGGCAGCTTCACGGGGCTTCGCGTCGGAATTGCCGCGGCCCATGGAATGGCGATCGGCTGGCGGGTGCCCCTGGCCGGAATGAACAGTTTGGCGTTGCTCGCTGCGACAGCTCCGGCGGGCGAAGGCAAGGTCGCGGCGGCGCTGTCGGGCGGTCATGGAGAGTTGTTCGTGCAGACGTTCGATCGAAAGAAACTGTCGGCGACCGGGCCGGTGCTGAGCCTCACGCCGCCGGCGGCGGCCATGAAGGTGGATGCGCCGCTAGTCGTCGGAACCGGCGCCGAGGCGCTGCTCGAAGCGCGCCATTTCGGCGAGGCTTTGCCGCTGTTGCCCTCTGCCAGCCGGGCGCTGGCGCTTCCCGAGTTGCTTCGAATGCTGGAATGCAAGCCGATCTACGCACGGGCGCCGGACGCCCGGCCGAAGGCAGCATAGTGGCCACTCGCAGGCAGCTCGACCACCCGGTCCTCCTGCGCAATGGCGAAGTCGACGACCTCGATGCGGTCCTGTCGATCATGAACAGTGCTTTCTCGCCAAGCTTCGGCGAGGCATGGACCCGCTCGCAATGTGCGGGAATCCTGCCGATGAGTGGCGTATCGCTCACCATTGCCGAGACGCAGCAAGGCCCCGCCGGATTTTCGCTGGTCAGGTCCATCGCCGACGAGGCCGAATTGTTGCTCCTGGCAGTTGCTGCCGATGAACAGCGGCGCGGAATTGGCCAGGCATTGCTCGATTATTTCATCGATACTGCGCGAAGCCAGGGCGCTCGAAAGCTTCACCTCGAAGTCCGGGACGGAAATCCTGCAGTCGGGCTATATCGCGGCGCCGGATTTGTGCCGGCGGGCCGTCGCCGGAACTATTATCATGGCCCTCAAGGCGAAGCATTTGACGCCGTCACCCTGATGTTAGCCGACTGAAATAAGCCAGTTACCGACAAAACTTCTGTGCTTGCCGGGCCAATAGAGCAGTAGTAGTGCTGAGCTAGTATCGGCGGTCGGGGGGCCGTGCGGTGCATTTATTTCTGCTCGGGATACAGACAATGGATAATCAAGGGAACGACGACACGCTGATCACGCTCACCGCCGACATCGTCGCGGCGCATGTCAGCAATAATAGCGTGGCAGTTAACGACCTGCCGCAATTGATTCAGAACGTTCACGGCGCGCTTTCGACGTTGTCGGGTGCGGGCGGGGCAGCCGAAGCCAAGCCTGAACCCAAGGTTCCGATCCGTTCTTCAGTGAAGCCGGATTACATTGTCTGCCTCGAGGACGGCAAACGGCTGAAGATGCTGAAACGGCATCTGATGACCCACTACCAAATGACTCCGGATCAATATCGTCAGAAATGGGGACTGGCCGCCGACTATCCGATGGTTGCTCCCAATTATGCCGAGCAGCGCCGTACGCTGGCCAAGTCGATCGGGCTTGGGACGAAGCGGCGGAAGACGAAGGGTAAGTGAGGCGCCGCGCCTAATCGCAGCGGAGCGGAGCGAGCGAAGATTAGGCAAGAGACGCCGAGCTGCGGCCGACCTGCTGCGAAGCAGGCAGGATCGACGTCACGGGATTTACTCCCGTGACGTCCAGCTCGGACTTTTCCCAACATTCACCTGTCGAAGGCCGGCCGGCTCAAGCCGTCTCTCGATACAACGACGCTCGCTTCGGTACACTTACGTTGCGCTCGGCGGCTTGAGATACTAACTCATCGCCATGCACCGCCAGATCGACATCGAACAATTGTGCGCCGACAAGGGCCTGCGCATCACCGAACAGCGCCGTACCATCGCCAGGGTGCTGAGCGAGAGCGAGGACCACCCGGACGTCGAGACGCTTCATGGTCGCGCCGCAGCGATCGATCCAAATATCTCGATCGCGACTGTCTATCGCACCGTGCGCCTGTTCGAAGAGGCCGGCATCCTTGAACGGCACGAGTTCGGCGATGGCCGATCCCGTTACGAGGCTGCTTCCGAAACGCATCACGACCATTTGATCGACGTTGAAACCGGCAACGTCATCGAGTTCGTCGACGAGGAACTGGAGCTCTTGCAGAAGCGGATTGCCGAGAAGCTCGGTTTCCGCCTCGTCGACCATCGCATGGAACTATACGGCGTCGCCATTGACCGCGAGCGCTAAGCGCCCATCGACCCTGCTTTACGGCCTGCGCTTGGCGGGCCTCATCGGACTATTCTTCCTCTACGTACCGCCACATCTGCTGTCGAAGCTGGTGCTGCGCAAATCGGGCTGGCCGCCGCGGTTCCTGCGCCATGCGGGCCTTATCGCCGGCGTCAGGCCGCACCTGGAAGGCCCTCCGCTAGAAGCTCACACGTTGGTCATTGCCAACCATACAAGCTGGCTCGACATTTTGATCCTCGGCGGATGGGCTGGGAGCGCCTTCGTCTCAAAGGCTGAGCTTGAGCACACCTCGCTGCTCGGCTGGATCGCGGACCAGAATCGCACCCTCTACATCGACCGCGCTGCGCGCCGCGATTCA
>Ga0314808_100047_pt1 | contig 14768 bp, 5 predicted proteins | sample STEome_6_FD_202335 | JGI IMG/M metagenome (GOLD analysis project Ga0314808, IMG submission 202335) | Metatranscriptome of soil surface biofilm microbial communities from soil inoculated with nitrogen-fixing consortium DG1, State College... ... | reverse complement strand
TAGAACTGCTGTTGTTAACTATTATATTCATAGTAGAAGTGGGAAGAGTTGCGACATTTGATCTAGTCCGAATCCCGGCGAGCTTGAAAATTGTCAATTTGAGGTGTTTCTTTTGTGTTGCGAGCGCGGGGGCGGTCTCGACTAATCGCGGTTGCATTAACCGTAAGTGGTTAACACCGCGCCCCTGCCATTATCGATTAACGCGACCGGCTAGCGCCGGCGCAAACGGGCAGAGGTGGTTATGCGGTACGAAGATGCTTCGAATTCGTTCCAGGGTTCAGGCCCCAACGCGAACGACGACAGCGATCAGCTTCCTGCGGGTGCAAAAGAAGCTGCGACCGGCAACCTGATCACGGGCGAAGGCACGCAATATGGCGCAGCCGGCGCCGACAGCGCTGCTGGCGGGCATGTCACCTCCATTGCTGGCAAGGGCGGAGAAGACTCCAGCTTTGCCGGCGGCAAGCTCAGCGTCGCGGGCGAATTTGGCAAGCTCAGCGTCGATGCCGAGGGCAACTATAACTATATGGCGAACAAGGGCGCGCCCGAGAATGTGCGCGACCGCTTCACCTACACGCTCGCAGACAACCAAGGTAATAGCGACACCGCGGCGCTGATCATCGAACTCGGCAAGACGCCGGTCGCGATCAAGACCGACGCGCAGCAGATCGTTCCGGGTCCGGACGGCGTCGTGACGCTTCCGCCGGGTGTCGAGCTCAGCGACGTCATGGTCGTTGGCCGCAACCTGGTCATCAACATGCCGGACGGCACCCAGCTCGTCATCGTCGATGGCGCGGTGTTCGTTCCGCAGCTGGTCCTCGACGGCGTCCAGGTTCCTGCGACCAACGTCGCCGCGCTGCTGATCGGTCAGGAGCCGCAGCCGGCGGCTGGCGAACTCCCGCCTTCATCGGGCGGCAACTTCGCGCTTCCGCCGCCCCCGCTGGATCCGGGCGTGCCGCTGGGCGACCTCATCCCGCCGACGGTGCGAGACTATATTCCGCCCGAGCCGCAGGAAGTTTTCGACATCCTCGACGAGGAGCCGGAGGTCACCATCCAACCGGTCGACCAGGCGCCGTCCGTCAATGCGGTCGACAGCGTCGATGAACGGGGCCTGCCCACGCGTAATGGCGGTGAGCCCGAAGGCACCGGCGAGGGCGGGGACGGCAATCCGTCCAACAACAGCGACCCGAGCGAGGCGACCAGCGGAACGATCATCATCGATTCGCCGGATGGCGTCGAGAGCGTGACGATCGCAGGCGCCGACGGCGTCCCGCAAGAGATTGTGGTCGGCCTGGTTGTCCAGGGTGAATTCGGCACCCTGACGATCACCGGCATCGTCGGTGACGACTACACCTACAGCTATGTTCTCAACGACAATACGTCGGGCGACGATACGCAAGACGATTTCACTGTCGTCCTCACCGACGACGATGGCGACACGGCGACGGCAACGCTGACCATCGACATCATCGACGACGTGCCGACTGCGCGCAACGACGTGGATAGCGTGACCGAAGGTGGGCCCGAGGTCGCTGACGGTAACGTCCTCACCGGTTCCGGTGGCGCTGACGCCAACAGCACCGATGGCGTTGCTGATACGGTCGGCGCCGACGATGCAGACCTGACGGGCTTCCGCCAGGGCAACACCAACGGCACGCTCGGCGCGCCCTTCGCTGCCCAGCACGGCACCTTGGTCCTGAACGCCGACGGCAGCTACACCTATACGCTCGATGGCGACGATCCCGTCGTGCGGGCGCTGGGCGACGGCGAAACGCTGACCGAGGTCTTCACCTACACGCTTACCGACGGTGACGGCGACGTCAGCACGGCGACGCTGACGATCACGATCGTCGGCACCAACGAAGCGCCGACCATCCGTTCGGACGCCGCGGTTGTTTCGGAAGAAGGTCTCGAGGGCGTCGGACTTCCCGACGACACCGGTTCGGACGACACGACCGATGCCGCGACGGACAGCGGCACGATGGTTGTGTCCGACCCGGACGGCGATCCGGTGACGGTCAGCCTGACCACAACCGGGCTTGCTGCACTTGGCCTTGAGTCAAATGGTGTTCCGATCGTCTGGGCATTGAGCGATGGCGGCCACACGTTGACCGGTACGGCCGGCGGCGACCCGATCATCACAATCACGATCGACGATGACGGCAACTGGGAAGTGGAACTCACCGGTCCGGTTGATCATGAGGACACATCCGTCGAGGACGACCTCAGCTTCAACGTCCAGGTTACCGTGGACGACGGCTCGGAAACCGGTAGCGGTACGCTTACCGTCACCATCGAGGACGACAGTCCTGTGGTCACAGCCGGCGAGGTCGAGCCGACCCTGGTGGCCGACGAATCCGACTTCACGGTCAACGACACGAAGAATTTCGGCGACGTCTTCAATGTCCAGTTCGGCGGCGACGGCGGCGCACCTGACCAGGTTACCTATGCGCTCGGCACGCCTGGCGGCGATTCAGGCTTGGTCGATACGCTTACGAACGAAGCAGTCGTGCTGACGCTGGAGGGCGGCGAAGTAGTCGGCCGGACCGAGTTCGGCGGCGATATCGTGTTCGTTGTCAGCGTGGATGCTGACGGCAACGTCACCGTCGACCAGCAGCGGGCGGTAGTCCATGCGGATCCGACCGACCACGACGATGCGATCAGCCTGTCAGATGACAATCTGATCACCCTTACCGCAACCGCTACCGACAACGATGGCGATTCGGACAGCGCGACGATCAATATCGGCAATAATGTCGTGCTTGAGGACGACGGTCCGTCGATCGATCGCAACCAGAACGCAGCTCCGGATCTGGTAACCGACGACACGAATACGCCGGGCGATTCGGACTCGGCGAGCTTTGCCAGCCTGTTCACCGGCGCTTTCGGGAACGATGGTTTCAAGGACTCCGACGACAATGACGTCGAGGATGCCGATGCGATCGCTTACAGCCTGTCGCTCAAGGATGGCGACGGTACTGACAGCGGGCTGTTCGACGTTGCAACGGGCGATCGGATCCTGCTGCGCGTCGATGGCGACAGCATCGAGGGATATCTGGAAGGTGATGACACGGTCGTCGCTTTCACCCTGACGCTCGACCCGGATACCGGCGTCGTCACCCAAGTCCAGGATCGCGCCATCACGCATGACGATCCGAACGATCCGGTCGAAGCCGACGGTTCCGCAGCGACGATGGACAGCGACGTTGTCGTCATCACGGCGACCATCACCGATGGCGACGGGGACACCGCGCAGGCGACCGCCGACATTGGCGACTCATTCCACTTCGAGGACGATGGTCCATCCATCTCACCGAGCCAGGAAGAGCCTTCGTTGACGGTCGACGAGACTCTCTTGTTGGTCGACGACTCAGCTGACTTCTCGGGCGCCTTCACGTCGTCATTCGGCAAAGACGGCCCCAAGGACGTCGATGACAACGACATCCCTGATGCAGACGCGATCGACTACCAGCTCGGCATCAGCGCCAGTGGCGTGGCGAGCGGTTTGATCGACACGCTGAGCGGCGATCCGATCCTGCTGTTCATGAGCCTCGACGGCACCTTCGTTGAAGGACGGGTCGGCGGTGCGCTCGGCGCGGTCGCGTTCACCGTGACGGTCAGCAGCTCGGGCGTCGTCACGCTCGACCAGCAGCGCGCGGTTGTCCACGACGATCCAAACGACCCGGATGAAGCGCTTAGCCCAGCGCAGCTGTCTGCCGACAACCTCATCACCTTGACCGCAACGATCACGGATGGCGACGGCGACACCGACAGCGCGATGATCGGCATCGGCCGGAACCTGAACTTCGAGGACGACGGTCCGTCGATCTCGCGTAACCAGGAATCGGCGCCGGTCCTAGTGACCGACGATACCGACACGCCGAACAGCCAGGACGGCCCGGAAAGTTTCGCAGGACTGTTCACCGGCGTTTTCGGCAACGACGGTTTCAAGGACTCCGACGACAATGATGTCGAGGATGCCGATGCGATCGCTTTCAGCCTGTCGCTCAAAAATGGTGACGGCACGGACAGCGGCCTGGTCGACGTCCTGACGGGCGACCCCATCCTGCTGTTCGTGGACGGCAACACGATCGAAGGTCGGGTTGGCGGCGAAGGCGGTGCGGTTGCCTTCACAATCACGCTCAACGCGGCGACCGGACAGATCAGCCTCGATCAGGACCGGGCGATCACGCACGATGATCCTACCGATCCGTTGGAAACTGGCGCTGACGCCGAGACGATGGCTGCCGACCTGATCATCTTGACGGCGACCATCACCGATGGTGACGGCGACACCGAGACGGCAACCGCTGACATCGGCGACTCCTTCCGGTTCGAGGACGATGGCCCGTCGGCCGTTGACGACACCGACACGGTGGGCGCGCCACTGACCTCGGCTACTGGTAACGTCATCACCGACGCCGAAGGCGACGGCGGTGCCGACGACGTCGGCGCAGACACTCCGGGGACTGTGGTAGGCGTCGCAGTGGGCGACACCAATGCGATCCTCAACAACCCGGGCACGGTTGGTGTCCAGATCCAGGGTCTCTACGGCAAGCTGACGCTCAATGCGGACGGCAGCTATACATATACGCGGGACCTGGGCACGCCCGGAGGTGTCGATGACGTATTCACCTACACGTTGTCGGATGCGGATGGCGACAAGGTTACGGCGACCCTGACGATCACGCTTGGCAACGCCATCCCGGTTGCTGGCTCGACGACAGCGTCGGTCGACGATGACGGGCTTGGCGGTGCTAACGCTGCCGGCGCCAACGACATCAATGCAAATACCTTCCCGCCCATCGATGACCTTGATGGCCCGGGTTCGAGCGAAGCAAGCTTCCGCGGAAACTTGCCGGTGACGGGCGGCGATGGCGACATCGACTTCAGCCTTGTGGCGCCTGGCGCAGGCATCACTGTCGGCCAGGAAACGGTGACAATCAGCGGCACGGGTGCATTGCTGACGGCGACGATTACGGCGTCGCCTGATAACACCCGCATTGGCGATCCTCTGTTCACCGTCTCGCTGAACCAGGAGACTGGCGAATATATCGTCACGCTGGTCGACAATATCCTGCACGTTAACGATGCCAGTGACGACGAGGACGGCTCAGACCTGTCGGTCAACATTCCGTTCCAAGTCGTTGACCTCGACGGCGATCCTTCGGTCGGCAACGGTACGTTGACCATCGTTTTCAACGATGACGTTCCGAACGCGGTTGCGGAGCTCAACGCCGACGCGGCGGTCGAACTTGACGAAAGCCTTCCGTCAACGGCTTCGACGATCACGTTGGTTGGCGTCGTCAAGGGCGATGATCCAGGCCATCCGAACACCGACGGCATTGCCATCGGTCGGGCGGTCTCGACGGAAGCAGTCGTAAATCTGAGTGCCGCTTCAACCTATGGCGCAGACGGCCCGGCGGCTGACCCCGACGACGCGGTCTACACGCTAAATGTCGACAATGCGGCTTCAGGCCTGACAACGACCGAGGGCAATGCCATCACGCTGGTTTCCCAACAGAATGGCACGGTAATCGTGGGCGTCGTCCAGGGCGGCACCTTCAATGGCCAGGCGGCTTTCGCGATCCAGATCAATCCGGCAACGGGCGCGATCACGGTCGAGCAGTATCTCAGCCTCAGCCATCCAGACGACACTGATCCGAACGATCCGCTCGGCATGACCGCTGGTCATGTCTCGGCAATTGTGACGATCGAGGATGCGGACGGGGATACCGACGCTTCAAATGCGGTCGACATTTCCGGCCTCATCACCTTCCTTGACGATGGTCCGGTCATCACGGACGTGACCGATCCGCTCGAGATCGAGAACGAGGGGCCAACCCCGACGGGTACCGGCGATTTCGAATTTGATGTCGGTGCTGACGACAATGCAGATAACGACGACATCAGCGTGTCGAACTTCGGGATCACGATAAACGGTGATCCGGCGCAGAACGTCGTGCTCTTCGCCGACCAGGATGGAGCCGGAAATCCGGCGCCCGAGACTGCGGCGAATGCCTTTTATCGGTTCACCTTCCAGTATGACACTGGCTTGGGCGGACTTGCGAATGGTACGGGAACGCTTGTCTTCAACAAGACCACGGGCGAATACACGGTCACGATCACGAGCGGCCCGATATCGGGCTTCTCGATCGCCGACCTCAATAGCATCGACGCCGGTGACTTCGTCGGTCATGATGCCCCCGGTCAGGGGGGCGGATCGGACGAAATCGTAGTCGCGCCGTTTGCTGAAGACCTCTTTGTGCAGTTCACCGGCCAAGCGCGTTTGACCAATGCGAATGAAGCCGACGAATTCTTGCAGACTGAGGATTTCGAGGAAATCAATCCACCGCCCGGTGCGGAGGCACCTGCCGACCCGAACAATGTGTGGGTCGCGGGCGATCTCTTCGCCCAACCAACAGACGTTGCCGACCTGCCGTCGGTAACCGTCTCGAGCGCCGATGCCGGCGTTAACGGCAATACGATCCAGACCGGCGAGGTGATTGATTTCAACCTCTACGAAACGGATCCGGGCGCAACGCTGGGCCTAGCTCCGACTGCATCGGCGTCCGACATGTTCATCGTGTTCGACAACTTTGACGCAGGCGACGACTTGATCGTCATCCTGAAGTTGATGGATCCAGACACCGGTGTGTTCACGACTAAGGCGGTGGTCGTCAATCAGGGCGATTATTACATGCTGCCCGATGCTGCGTTGCTGGACGGCACTGTCTACGAAGCCATCGTGAGTGATCCTTCCTTCGGCAACAATGACTCGCTGCTGGTTATCGAATCCAACGACTACAACACGGCGCCGGGCGAGAATTGGGTGATTGTCGGTGCCCAGGTAACGAATAATCCCGACGGGGTGTCCGGTACCGGCATCAACCTCGATCGCGACCTGGGTGAGGGCGGTGCAAGTGTCGGCACCGAGTCCTTCGCGACAGATACCGATGTAAGCAATCTGAAGATTTCAAACATCGGATTCATCCGGCCTTCGACCACCGATCAGCAGGCGACTATTGAGTTCGACGTGACGGTCACCGACGGCGACGGCGACAGCGTTACGCAGACCGACGTTACTGTGAATGTCGGTGGTGCGGCAGCGCCGCTGTTGCCGCTCAACACCCTGATGGATTCGACCAGCCAGGAAGAGCAGTTGCAGAAGACGGCCGCCAACAGCAACACGCTGACCCTGGCGACCGCGGTTGCTGCGGCCGGGCTCGTCGAACCAGTCGCGGCTCACGGCAATGGCAACCACAATGGCCATGGTCAGAACAGCGACCTGGCTAGCTTCGCGGCGCCAGAGGTGGTCGAGCGCTATTCGGTGTCGGATGACGGCGGCGATGCGGCGGTGTCGATGCTGGCTCCGGAAGCTTCGAGCGAAGCTTCGGCCCCGGCCGATAGCTCAAGCAGCAGCTCGTCGGACGATGCAAGCTCGAGCAACAGCCTCGATGACAGCTCGGCCCAGGCCGCGCCGGAATCGAACGACGCTCCGGCGGCCGACGACGGCGGATCGCATAGCTCCGCCGACGCGGCGAACCCGGTTGCGCCGACGGTGGCGATGGTTTCGGCCGAAGCGTTGCAGGCAGCCGCCAATGAGAACGGCAATGCCCAGCAGGGCGGATCGGTCGAACAGATCGTTGCCGAAGCCTTGCAGGACAGCGGTGCGGACGTCGATGCCGTGCTCGCGAACCTGCCGGGCGGAAACGGCGCGCTTCAGGCGATTGCCCATATGGCAAGCCTGGAAGATGCGGGCGTTTCGGCTTGGCACACCGGCAGCCATGCGGCTGGCGGAGCCGCGCTCGATATGATGATGAAGATGGATGTTTCGGCAGCCCATCATGACGCAGTTCAGCCGGTCCAAAACGGCTGACGGGGGCAGGGCCCTCCCTGTGGACGGGGAGGGCCTACCAGCCCATGACCAGAAGGGGGAAGACATGAGAAAGAAGCACTGGACGATTATCGTTCCCGGGGCGGTGCTGTTGTGCGCCACGCCGGCATTTGGCGTAGAACTCAGGGACGCCATTCAATCTGCAATGCAGACCAATCCGGAGATCCGGCAAGCAGTTCACAACAAGCTTGCCACCAAGGAAGAGCGCAAGCAGGCAGAAGGCGCCTGGATGCCGACGGTATCTGTCGAGGGATCGGCTGGTATTCGGGACCTTGATAACCCGACCCGCAAGGCAACCGGCATTGCCGACGAAACGCTTCATCCGGTTGAAGGCTTCATCATTGCCGATCAGCTGCTGTGGAATTCGGGCGGTCGCCAGGCTGATATCAAATATCAGGCTGCCCGCACGGACGCCGCCGGCGCACGCGTCGAAGAGCGCAGCGAATTCGTCGCGCTCAACATCAGCCGCAATTACATCGACTATCTGCTGCAACAGCGGCTGGTCGCGATTGCCCAGGATAACGTGACGTTCCACGAACGGCTCGCCGGCGATCTTCGGGAAGGCGTCGCTCGCGGTTCGATCTCGATCGCTGACCAGCAGCAGGCCGAAGAACGCCTGCAGTCGGCTCGCGCTCGAGTGACCGAGACGCAGGAAGATCTCGATACCGCTGCGATCCAGTTCCAGTCGCTGACCGGCGTTGCGATCGATGCGGTCTCGATGCCGCCCGATCTGTCTCAGGCAATGCCGGCGTCGCTGGCGGAAGCCGAGGAACTGGCCCGGCAGAACAATCCGCGGGTCCAGGAGGCGGTCGCCGACCTGGAAGCGCAGCGTTACCTCACGAAGGTCGCTCAGTCGGAGCTTGGGCCTCGCTTCAACCTTGAAGGGACGGCTCGCTACGGTGAGGACATCGACGGGTTCGAAGGTCGCACCAGCGACCTCCAGGCCCGCGTCGTGATGCGCTGGAAGATCTTCGACGGCTTCGCCAACACGGCCAACGTCCGCGAGCAAAAATCGCGGGCCGACGAGATCCACGCACGGCTGTTCGAAATGACCCGCCGCGCCGAGGAGGATACTCGTTCGGGCTGGAGCCGACTTACCAACCAGAGCCGGTTGGTGACGGAGCTCGAAACGCAAGGCCGCGTTGCCGACGACCTGCTGCTTTCCTACCGGGAGCAGTTCAACGTCGGCCGTCGTTCGCTGCTCGACGTGCTGGATGCGCAGAATACGCGCTTCAACGTCCAGTCGTCGCTTGAGACGGCGCGCATGTCGAAGCTTTACGCCCAGTATCGCATCCTTGCGGCGAGCAATCGCCTGATCGATGCGCTTGGCGTGCAGGTCGCGACCGAGGCTCGTCAGGATCAGCGTCAGAAGTTCGACGTCAATCCAATCCCGCCTGAGGATCGGCAGGAGAACAGCTTCCCCTATCCGCGCATGGGTCCGCCCACGCCTGGGGAAGATCCTTCGCCCTATCCCTCGGGCAATAACTAAGCGATGAAGGGGACGGGTGTTGAGTATCATGCATTGGCTGGATTCCGCGCCATCGCGTGAGATCGACCCTGTCCTCGATTGCCTAACCTTCCTCGCGCGCCGCGCAGACAGGCCGTCTTCCCCGGTCTTGCTGCGCGCGGGGTTGGCGGTATCTTCAACAGGTACGCTGCCATTCCACCAGGTCGAGCCGGCGCTCGAACAGGTTGGAATGCGCGGTGAATCGGTTTCGCGCCGCCGAATTTCCGGCTGGCGGCTGCAACAGCTTCCCGCGCTCATCGAACTAACCGAGGAGCGCGCAGCGGTCCTCATCGAAATGAAGGCGGGCGACGCCCTCATCTATTCGCCGGGGACGGCCGAACCCATGTGGGTACCGGTCACGGACCTCGAACCGGTTTTCACCGGACATGCCATCGCGGTCGAAGCCGATCCGACGCAGGAGCGTGCTGGCGAACGCCCGTGGGACAAGCTTCGCCGGACCCATTGGTTCTGGTCGGAAGTGTGGAAGGTCCGGCGGGAATTCTGGCCGGTCCTGCTCGCAGCGCTCATCGTCAACCTGCTCGCACTGGCGGTGCCGCTGTTCACGATGAACGTCTATGACCGGGTCATTCCGAACAAGGCCGTGCCGACCCTCTGGGTGCTGGCGATCGGCGTGTTCCTGGCCCTGGGCTTCGATTATGCGCTGCGGCTTGCCCGTTCGCAGCTGGTCGATGAAATCGGCCGCAAGCTGGACGATAAATATTCGCAGAAGATATTCGAGAAAGTCATGAACCTGCCGATGGCGGAGCGCCAGGGCAGCACCGGCGCCTTCGCCAAGCGGGTCAGCGAATATGAAGGCGTGCGGGACTTCTTCGCGTCGACCTCGGTCGTGCTCCTGGTCGACATCGCCTTCATGCTCGTTTTCCTCGCCCTGATCGCGGTGATTGGCGGCTGGCTGGTCCTGGTGCCGATCGTCGGTATCGCAGCGATGCTTTCGGTCGGTGTGGTGCTTCAGAAGCGGATGGCCGGAGCCGCAATCGACGCGCAGGCCGACAGTTCGCTGCAGCATAGCGTGCTGGTCGAATCCATTTCGGCGATCGAGACTCTGAAGTCTGCTGGCGCCGAAGGTCAGATGCTGGGCCGGTGGCGGCGCTATGCGGCCATGTCCGCGGCGACGCAGGAGAAACTTCGGCGGCTGACTTCCGTTGCGATCAACCTTGCATCGGTCTGCCAGCAGGCGATCAGCGTCGGTCTGGTGGTCGGCGGCTTCTACCTGTTCCAGCAAGGCGACATCAGCATGGGCGCGATCATCGCGATCGTGATGCTGGCCGGCCGCTCGATGGCGCCCATCGGGCAGTTCGCCTTCCTGCTGACGCGCGGCAAGCAATCGATGACAACGCTCGAGTCCCTTCAGAACATGATGGAAGCGACCGACGAGCGGAAGGTTGCAGCGCGAAGCATCGTACCCGAAATTCGGGCCGGGCATGTGGAGCTGAAAAGCGTCAACTTCCGCTACCCGCTATCAAGCGTCGACAGCCTGTCGGGCATTAACCTCAAGATCGAACCGGGCGAGCGAATTGCCATCATCGGCCGCGTTGCCTCCGGCAAATCAACACTCGGACGACTGATGTGCGGCCTTTACGCGCCGACGGGCGGCGAGATGCTGGTCGATGGCCTCGACAGCCGCCAGTATCATCCGCACCAGCTGCGCGAAGCCTTCCGTTTCGTCGGTCAGGATGCCGAGCTGTTTTCCGGGACCGTCCGCGATAACCTCATGCTGGGTGCTGCGCGCGCCAACGATCAGCAACTGATCGATGCCGTCGTCCGCTCGGGCGCCGACATCTTCCTGTCGCGCGATGCGGCCGGGTTCGACCGGCCGGTTGGCGAGCGCGGCTCGCTTTTGTCTGGCGGGCAGCGTTCGCTGCTGGTGCTTGCGCGGGCCTTGGTTAGCCCGTCGAAGCTGCTCTTCCTGGACGAGCCGACCGGCGCGATGGACACGCAGACGGAGCTCTACTTCATCGAGAAGTTGAAGACCGCGCTGGGCAAGGACCAGGCGATGATTGTCTCGACGCACCGCCACAATATGCTGACGATCTGCGACCGGCTGATCGTCATCGACGGCGGCAAGATCGTTGCCGACGGACCGCGCGACGAGGTGCTGGGCAAGCTCAAGAATGCCGGCCAGAAGGACGCTGCGCAGTGACCGCGCTGCTTCCCACGCTTGCATTTGCTCGCCGGCCCGCGACCTTTGCAGCCGCCGCGCTGCTCGCCGGAATCGTTGGCGGAACGACGTTGCGCGTCGATCCGACGCTGGCTTCGACCGCTTCGATATCCATTCCGCGGTCTGCCGCCGATTCGCTGATTGCGGCGACGTCGGGCGAGGAGCTGGTGCACAACCGCGCAATCGGTGACCAAGCCAAACTCATCAACGCCTCAATGCCGTTCAGCACTGCGCCGATGTCCGCGTCGCGGCCATTCGATCTGTCCGGCTCGGATCCGCTGGACCGCCGCCGGGCACTGCTGTGCATGACACAGGCCGTCTACTACGAAGCCGGCTTCGAGCCGCTCGAAGGTCGCCGCGCCGTTGCCCAAGTGGTTCTGAACCGGATGCGCCACCCGGCATTCCCGAAGTCGATTTGCGGGGTGGTCTATCAGGGTGCTCGCGACCCGGTTTGCCAGTTCAGCTTCGTCTGCGACGGATCGCTTTATCGCCGTCCGGCACTGGGTGCCTGGCAAGAGGCCGAAAAGGTCGCCGCCGCGGCGATCAACGGGTTCGTCGAAAAATCGGTCGGCGCCGCAACGCACTACCACGCCGATTATGTGGCGCCCTATTGGGCTCCGCGATTGGCGAAGCTTGCCAAAATCGGCGCCCATATTTTCTACCGTTGGCCAGGGGCCTGGGGTTCGACCGCGGCATTTTCCGGCCGCTACGTTGGGGAGCCCTACGATCCTGCATCGTTGCGCCCGCCCCTCCGCCAGGCGGTTCTGACGGACGGCACGCTCGCGCCGGCTGATGATCCGGCGATTTCCGGACCACCGGTCCCGCGCGCCGAAAATGACGTCGGCGGCCTGCTTGATACGTCCAAGGGCTGGACGTTGAACATTCCGATGCCGTCCGAATCGGGCACGGCCTCAAGCGCTACTGCAAAGCAACAAGCGGTGCCCGCGGAGCCGGCCAAGCCGGTCACGCTGGCCGCACGCGAATAGCGAGTTCGGATCATGGCGACGCTTCCATTCCTTCCCCAGAAGCCGGCCAACCGGCATCGCGCACCGCTCAGCGGCGCGCAGCGGATCATCGTGTCCGTATCGATCGGATTTGCAGTCTTCATCTTGTGGGCGATGCTGGCCAAGGTCGACGAAGTCACCGCGGGACAGGGCAAGGTTATTCCGTCGAGCAAGGTCCAGCTCATTCAATCGGCCGAGCCTGCAACGCTGGTCGAGCTGCTGGTGCGCTCGGGTCAGCAGGTCACGAAAGGCCAGCTATTGGCCCGTCTCGACAATCCCGAAAGCCGTTCGATCCAGGCTGAAACCGATGCCTTGCAGGCGCGGTCAGCTCGGCTTGAATCGGAAGGCATGGGCGGATCGTCGGCCTCACTAGGCGGCGAGGAAGCGACGTTAAGCGCGGTTCGGCGGCAGGCCCTATCTAGCCGCGTTTCAGCACTCCGCTCTGCCGCGGAGCAACGCCGCCGCGAGGGTGCAGAGGCGGCGGCGACGATCAATTCCCTGTCGCGCAGCCTGGTATTGGCGCAGGACAATGTGAACCGGCTGGAGCCGCTTGCGGCCAAGAATATTGTTCCGGTGACCGAACTTTCCAACGCGCAGCGCGAGGTGGTTGACCTGCAAGGGCGGATTGCGGCCGCGCGCGAACAGCAAGGCCGTGCAATGGCGGCGGTCAGCGAATCCTTGAGCCAGGCCAATGAAGCCTCCTTCACATTCCGCCAGGAAGCCTTGAACGAGCGGAGCCAGGTACAGCAAAAGATCGCCATCAACCGGCAGTCGCTGAGCGGGGCGCAGGGCTCGCCGGGCCGGATGGAATTGCGGTCGCCGGTCAACGGCATCGTCAACGACGTTCAGGTCACGACGATCGGTGGATTCGTCCAGCCGGGCGAGAAGGTGATGGAAGTCGTTCCGATGGGTGACAAGCTCCTCGTCGAAACTCGCGTCAAGCCAAGCGACATCGCCTTCATCAAGGTCGGCGACAAGGCGCTGGTCAAGGTCACCGCCTACGATTTCTCCACCTATGGCGGGCTCGAGGGTAAGGTCGTCCAGGTTTCGGCGGACAGCATTTATGACGAGGTCGAGCGCGAGGCTTATTTCATCGTCATCGTCGAAACGGAAAAGGCGTATCTGGACAAGATCGGCCGCCGGCTCCCGATTACGCCGGGCATGATGACCGACACGCAGATCATCACCGGCCGCAAGAGCGTCCTCAGCTATCTGTTGAAGCCGGTGTTGAAGGCCCGCAGCGACGCGCTGCGCGAGCGTTGATCAGAGCGTAACCGTCGTCGGCACGAGGCTGGCAGTTTCCTGCACGACATCGGGAACGTCATCGTCACCTGAAGCCGGCTCGAACCGAGTTTCCGCCAATACGACCGGCGCGCTGATCCGATTGGCCGCATAAGTGACCGTCGGCAGGTCGCGGCGATATCCATGCGTGTAGGACCGGCCGCTGGACGCGAAGGTCAGCATTGGCTTGTAGTCCTGCACGTCGCTGGAATCGACAATCCGGTTAGTGCCATTGTCCAGCACCAGGAACCGGCCCGCGGCCCGCACCACGAGCACCGCGTGATCGGCGCGGCGGCTGAGATCCTTGAGCACGACGAGGTAAAGGTCCTTGTCGGACACGCCGGCGGCGCGGAGCATCGCTCGCTTGGCAAGCGCGAAGTCTTCGCAATCGCCCCGTCCGCGGCTCAGCGTGTCTGCTGGGGCTAGCCAGCGGTCCGCTACGCCAAACTGCACCCGGTCATCGACAAAGCGAACGCGCGCATTGACGTAGCTGTTCACGGCCTCGAGCTTCGACAGCACGTCTTGGTCGCGAAGCGAGGCGGCGAAGGCGCCGGCGTTTCCGCCGACGCCCGCCCCCGACACCTGGCTCCAGCGCGCGTCGAGCGGGCTGCGGCCAATGGAAAGGGCAACACTGTTGAATACGTCGGGGCGGTCGGCCGAGACGGCTGGCCGGACGTAATTGGCAACTGCGGGCCGATAATAGGACGGGGCCGCCGCGGGCTGCAGATAGGCCTGACCATCCTGGCGCGCAGTGATCGCGGCGAGGGCGCTTGGCGCTCCTCCAAGGATCGCTTCCGATTTCGAAACGCCTCGATATGCGGCTGAAACCACTTGCGCCTGGGCAGGCATCGCGAGGGCAGCCACTGCCAAAGCGGGCAGGAGGTGGGTAAAGCGGTGTGCGAC
>Ga0314808_100045_pt1 | contig 14941 bp, 16 predicted proteins | sample STEome_6_FD_202335 | JGI IMG/M metagenome (GOLD analysis project Ga0314808, IMG submission 202335) | Metatranscriptome of soil surface biofilm microbial communities from soil inoculated with nitrogen-fixing consortium DG1, State College... ... | reverse complement strand
CTTCGCCATGTCGCCCGTCGCGATTCCAACTCATCGGCTCGACCGGATGGCCATCGGCCTGTCCGGGCTGTGCGTCGTGCACTGCCTGGCGACGACGATATTGCTTGCATTGGTGTCGGCCGCAGGCGGTGTGCTTGGAGCGCCGATCATCCATGAGGTTGGCCTCACGCTGGCGATGATCATGGGCGGAATTTCGCTTGGCCGCGGAATAATGGAGCATGGCTATTCGATGCCGAGCGCGGTTGGCGGCCTCGGCCTCGGCGTCATGGCCGGTGCGATGACCATGCCGCACGACGGCAGCGAGGCGCTTTACACGGTGGTTGGCGTAGCAATCCTTGCGCTCGGTCACCGATTGAATTTCATTGCCGCCGAGTAAGCGGCTTTGGGTTGCGAGTGACCCTCGCAAGGCATATCTTTCGACCATGTCCGGACATTCCCACCAGCTTCATCAGGGCGCTTCATTGCGCGACGCGGCCGCTCGCAGGATCGTCGAGCGTGGTGAGCAATGGACGGACATGCGCGCGTCGGTGTTCGATGCGCTGGCGAGCTTCGACCGTCCAGCGAGCGCTTATGACGTCGCCGAGGCGGTATCGAAGGCTCGCGGCAAGCGGGTTGCGGCGAATAGCGTCTACCGGATTCTCGACCTGTTCGTCGGGACCAACCTCGCCCGCCGGGTGGAAAGTGCCAACGCCTATATCGCCAACCAGCACCCCGGCTGCCTGCACGACTGCATCTTCCTGATCTGCGATACGTGCGGCCATACGACCCACATTGACGACGATAAGCTGTCGGAAGGAGTTCGCGCCGCAGCCGAACATGCCGGCTTTGCCGAAGTTCGCCCGGTGATTGAGGTCAGGGGCCGCTGCGAAGATTGCAGCTAAGGAAAGAGGCGCCGCGAACTCGCCGCGACGCCACATCCTTCATTTCGAGGCTTAGAGCCGTGAGCCGCCAGAGGCGTCGATCACCTGGCCGGTTACCCAGCCGCTGTCTGGACCAGCGAGGAAGCCCGCGACACGCGCAATATCCTCGGCCTGGCCAATGCGCTTGAGCGCCTGCATTGCCGAAACCTGGCTTTTGCCTTCGTCAGTGCCGATGAAACCGGCAGCCATATCCGTTTCGATTGCTCCTGGCGCGATGGCGTTGACCCGAATGCCCCGTTCGCCGAGTTCAACGGCGAGATAGCGGGTCAAGGTGTCGATCGCGCCTTTGGTGAGAGCGTAGGCGGCTCCGCCAAGGACAGTCTTGGCGACGATCGAGCTGGTGAAAAGGATTCGCGCGTCGTCGGCGAGGGCGCCAACCAGTCCGGAAGTCAGCTGATAGGGCGCGCGTACGTTGACCGCGAGCAGCCTATCGAGCGCCGCTACATCCGGCTCACCTAAACTGTGATTCTCGAGGATGCCGGCATTGTTGACTAGGATGTCGAGCTTTCGGCCTGCAAGCTTCGACTTGATGTTGGTGATCAGTTGATCGACCGATTCCACCTTTTCGAGGTTCGCGCCAATCACTTCGGCGGATCCGCCGGCCTGCTCGATTTCGGCGACCAATTGATCGGATTCGCTCGAAGATCGGTTGTAATGGATGAAGACATGAGCGCCGTCATCGGCAAGGCGGCGGGCGATGGCCCGGCCGATCCCGCGCGACGCACCGGTGACGAGGGCATTCTGGTTGGCAAGGGGCTTGGACATGAAACACTCCTGTTGTTGTCCGGCCCAGATAGGGTCGCATTTCAATAGTTCAAGATATCCGAACTACCGAATATTGGAATTTTAGAATTTCGCATTACATCGCAACGCATGGCCCAGTTTATTCATCCCGACCTGAAGGACATTCCGCTCGCAAGTCTATTGCACGCACTGTCCGATCCGGCGCGCCTGGCGATCGTTCGATGCCTTAGCAAGGATCAGGCGGAAGGAGGAGTGGGCTTATCATGCAATGCTGCTGTGACCGAGGAACTCCCTCGTGCCACCTTGTCCAACCACTTTACGCTACTTCGCAGCGCGGGCCTGATCGAAAGCCGCAAGCAGGGCGTCATGGTGATCAACCGCCTTCGCCGCGATGAAGTCGACGCACGTTTTCCCGGGCTGCTCGATGCAGTCCTTGGCGCAACCGAGCGGGGCCTCTGAGCATTTCGTGAGGAATTGCTGAAATCGGATGCTCATTGGTGACATGGCCGAAGTGAAGGGATAAGTGCACCGCCATGTCTGATCGTCCCGACACACCACTACTCGATAAGGTCGTTTTCCCGGCCGATCTCCGCACGTTGGAGAAAGAGGAACTGCCGCAGCTTTCCGACGAGCTTCGAGCGGAGATGATCTCAGCCGTATCCCAATCGGGCGGCCACCTTGGGTCCGGCCTCGGCGTTGTCGAGCTGACCGTCGCCATCCACTATGTGTTCGATACGCCCAACGACATATTGATCTGGGACGTCGGTCACCAATGTTATCCGCACAAGATCATTACCGGCCGCCGCGACCGTATCCGATCGATCCGACAGGGCGGTGGGCTCAGTGGCTTCACCAAGCGGACCGAAAGCGAGTACGACCCGTTCGGCGCGGCCCATAGCTCGACCAGCATTTCGGCGGCGCTGGGCTTCGCGATCTCGAACAAGCTGGGCGACAAGCCCGGACGTGCCATCGCCGTCATCGGCGACGGCGCGATGAGCGCGGGCATGGCCTATGAGGCGATGAACAATGCCCACGAGGCGGGCAACCGGTTGATCGTCATCCTCAATGACAATGACATGTCGATTGCGCCGCCGGTCGGCTCGCTTCGGAACAGCCTCGCCCGGCTCGTGTCCTCCAGCAAATATCTGGGGCCGCGGCGCGTCGCGCAGAAACTGGCGCGGGCAATGCCCGATCCGCTCCATCGCGCCGCCCGCAAGATGGAGGAATATACACGCGGCTGGGTTACTGGCGGCACCTTGTTCGAGGAGTTGGGCTTCTACTACGTCGGCCCCGTCGACGGCCATAATGTCGAGGCGCTGGTCGAAATCCTCGAAAATGTCCGCGACGCCGAGGAAGGCCCGATCCTGGTTCATGTCGTAACCAAGAAGGGCAAGGGCTATGCCCCTGCGGAAAACGCCGCCGACAAATATCATGGCGTGGTCAAGTTCGACATTGTCTCGGGCAAGCAGGACAAGGGCCCGGGCGGCGGACCACCGGCCTATACGGCGGTATTCGCCGAGGCGTTGAAGAATGAAATGGCGCGCGACGAGAAGGTCGTCGCCATCACCGCCGCGATGCCGTCCGGCACCGGACTGGACAAGGTCGAAGCCGCCTTTCCCGATCGCACGTTCGATGTCGGTATCGCCGAGCAGCATGCAGTGACATTTGCCGCCGGCCTTGCGGCGCAAGGGCACCGGCCATTCTGCGCCATTTATTCGACCTTCTTGCAGCGCGCCTACGACCAGGTGGTCCATGACGTCGCTATCCAGAACCTGCCGGTCCGGTTCGCGATGGACCGTGCCGGGCTGGTCGGGGCCGACGGCTGCACCCACGCCGGAAGCTTCGATCTCGCCTATCTCTGCACGCTTCCCAACCTGGTGGTGATGGCCGCCGCCGATGAGGCCGAGCTGGTCCATATGGTCCATACCATGGCGGTGCATGACAGTGGCCCGATCGCGGTGCGCTATCCGCGCGGCAATGGCCGTGGGATCGAGCTTCCCGAGGTGCCGCAGGCGCTGGAGATCGGCAAGGGACGCATCGTTCGCGAGGGCAAGACGGTTGCGATCCTGTCCCTGGGTACTCGCCTCGAGGAAGCCGAAAAGGCCGCGGACCTGCTGGAAGCCAAGGGGCTGTCGACCACGGTCGCCGACCTTCGCTTCGCCAAGCCGCTGGACGAGGATCTGATCCGCAAGCTGTTGACCAGTCACCAGGTCGCGGTGACGGTCGAGGAAGCGGCGATCGGCGGCCTTGGCGCCCATGTGCTCACCATGGCGAGCGACGACGGGCTAATCGATTCCGGGCTGAAGCTCCGTACGATGCGCCTTCCCGACGCCTTCCAGGACCAGGAATCGCCGCAAAAACAATATGACGAAGCGGGTCTGAACGCGCCGCATATCGTCGAGACGGTGCTGAAGGCACTTCGCCGCAACGACGTCGGCGCAGATGCGGGAGCGATCGCCTGACACTCGATTGGTGGATTGTCTTCGGGATCCTGGGGCTGCTTGGTCTGTTTTTCCTGACCATGCCGATGTCGCGCCGTCGTCACCATTGGCTTGCCCGCCGGCGCGGCCGTGTCGATGCCGAACGGTTCGAACGCGCCATGGCGAGGGCGTTCGTTTCCCAGACGACTGTCCGCTTCCTGTGGCGTGAACTGGCGCCGCATTATCATGCGCCGTTGAGGCCGCTCCCCGACGACAAGCTGGAAAGCCAGATCATGATCGATCGGCCGGAGATCGAGGGATTGATCCTGCATTTCTGGCGGACAATGCGGGGAAGCGACCCGATCCCCGCTTTCTCGTCGATCGGCCCCGATCCGACGGTCGCGGAGTTAGGTCGTCACCTCGACCTTATGGCTGGCTGGACGGTGCGGAGCGCCGCGTGAGCAAGTTGCGCAAATTGGGCAGGGTAGCCTTGGCCGCGCTCTCCATTGGGCTGATCGTCGTTTCATTTCTGCCGATATGGTGGACCGACCTTTGGTGGGTTCGCATGTGGGATTTCCCGAGACTGCAGGTTTCGGCGCTACTCGTCGTAGTTGGGGTCGGGCTGTGGTTCGTTTCCCTTGGCCGCTGGCGCTGGCCGTTGCTCGGCGGAACGGCGGCGGCCCTAGCCTGGCAGATCAGCCATTTCGTTGCCTATTTCCCGCTCTATCCGAAACAGGTCGCAAGCATTGAGAATTGCCCGCCGGGACGGCAGCTTTCGCTGATGAATGCCAATGTCCTGATGACCAACCAGGACTATGGCCGACTGATCCGGCTGGTCGAAGTGAGCAAGCCGGACATACTATTGCTGCTGGAACCGGGATTCGAATGGGAAGCAGCAATCAAGCCCTTGCTTGGCGCCTATCGCTACCGTCTTTCTGAGCCGATTCCAAATACTTACGGGATAATCCTACTATCCAAACTGCCGATGGAAGGCCGGATCGAGTATCTGCTCCAGCCGGCCGTGCCGTCCGCCAATGTCAGGCTTAGACTGCCCGGCGGCGAGCAGATCGACCTCCATGCGGTTCATCCCGAGCCACCATGGCCTGGCGATGATAGCGGAGAGCGTGACGCCGAGTTGGTGACCGTCGGAAAGCGCGTCCGCGACGAAGGCCGGGCTGCGATCGTCATGGGCGACCTCAACGATGTTGCCTGGTCGCGAACGTCCGGCCTGTTCCGGCGGGCGGGAGGAATGCTGGATCCGCGCGTCGGACGCGGCTTCTATCCGACATTCAATGCCAATTATCCGCTGCTTCGCTGGCCGCTCGATCATCTGTTCGTCAGCCCACACTTTAGGGTGATGAAGCTCGACCTGCTGCCCGATATCGGGTCGGACCACCTGCCGATCTTCTTCCGCTTGTGTCTGACCGAAGAGGGGTCGGAACGAAAGGTGGCGCCTGAAGCTTCGCCGTCGACCGAAGCGGAAGCCGCCGATGAAGTTCAGTCCGGCCTCGAGGAGACAATGGAAGAGCGGAATGGCGAGTAAGGTCCGCGCCGACCAGCTGCTGGTGCAACTCGGCCTGGCGGAAAGCCGGACCCGGGCGCAAGCGCTGATCCTGTCAGGCAATGTCTTTGCCGGCGAAAAGAGGGTCGCAAAGGCTGGCGACATGCTGGCCGGGGATGCAAAGCTGATCGTCAAAGGCCGCGACCATCCTTGGGTGTCGCGCGGCGGCATAAAACTTGACCACGGCCTCACCCATTTCGGCTTCGACGTTACCGGCTCGGTGGCGCTCGACGTCGGCAGCTCGACTGGCGGCTTCACGGATGTGCTCCTGAGCCGGGGCGCGGCCAAGGTTTATGCTGTGGACGTCGGCACCAACCAGCTCGCGTGGAAGCTGCGCAGCGATCCCCGGGTAATCGTCCACGAACAAACCAACGCACGCGATCTCAACCGCGAAATCATTCCCGAACCGGTCGACATGGTGGTGTGCGACGCGAGCTTCATCAGCCTGAACAAGGTGCTCGATGCGGCGCTCGACCTGGCTAAGCCAGGCGCGCGGCTTGTCGCGCTGGTAAAGCCGCAATTCGAGGCGGGGCGCGACGAAGTCGGGAAGGGCGGGGTAATTCGGGATCCCGAGGTCCACCAGCGAGTTTGCGATGAAGCGGCCGAATGGGTCCGTTCGAAGGGCTGGCAGGTTTTGGGCGTCGAGCAGAGCCCAATCACGGGCCCGGAAGGCAATGTCGAGTTCCTGCTGGGGGCGGTAAAGGAGGATTGATGGCGAGCGTGGAACGTGACGATCGTGGCATTTGGGGAAACGCGGCGATGGCCATCCCTGCGGTCGTGGCCGGCGGCTTGCTGGCCGGCTGGCTTTCCAACAGCGGCATGGGGAATAGCTGGTACGCCGATCTTACCAGGCCCGGCTTCCAGCCGCCTTCCTGGCTGTTCGGGCCCATATGGGCGACGCTTTATGCGCTGATGGGCCTCGCCGTCGCGGTTATCTGGAACGAGCCACCGTCACGCGAGAAAGCCAATGCGCTGCGGTTGTTCTTCGCCCAGATTGTCCTCAACTATGCATGGTCACCGGTCTTCTTTGGCGGGCACTTTATCGAAACCGCGCTTGTGCTTCTGGTCGTCATCCTCGTGCTGTCGCTGGCGACCGCAAAGGCGTTCAAGAACATCCGGCAGGTGGCGGGTTGGCTCATGCTTCCCTATCTTCTCTGGTTGTGCCTGGCCGTCGCCCTCAACTATGAGACTGGCAGGCTGAACCCCGGTGCCGACGCGGCGCCGCTTGGCCTGATTGGAGCGTGAAGTAATGCAATCGCAGAACCGGATTTTCGACGATTTGGTCAAGATGATGAACGGTGTCGCCGGCACCATGGCAGGCGTGGGCCGGGAGGCCGAGTCCTCGATGCGCGACAAGATGCGCGAATGGGTCGGCGGAATGGATTTCGTCGCCCGCGACGAGTTCGAGGCGGTGAAGGCGATGGCGATCGCCGCCCGAGAGGAAAATGACGCGCTGAAGGCGCGCATCGAGGCGCTCGAATCGGCTGGCAACACCGCTGGGTCAAAGCCAAAGGCCGCTACCAAGCCGCGGAAGGGAACCAACCCCTGACTGACGTTGCCGAAACCGACGAGCGCGACGACGGCGCTCCGATCGAGATGCTGGAGCAGTATTTCGAGGCGCGCGGCTGGGCCTGCGAGCGCGCCGGCGATGGCGAAATCATCGCTTCGGCGACCGGAAGCTGGGCGCAATATGAGCTTCGCGGCGTCTGGCGGCCGGAAGACCAGGTCCTTCAGTTCCTGGCATTCCCGGACATCAAGGTCGCAGTCGAAAAGCGCACCGCAATCTATGAATCGCTGGGACTGATCAACGAGCAGTTGTGGCTTGGCCATTTCGAACTTTGGTCGGGTTCCGGGCTGATTGTCTTCCGGCATGCCGCGCTGGTTGGCGAGGGCGAGACGATGAGCTTCGAACATGCCGAAGCAATCAGCGAAGCGGCGCTTGAAGAGTGCGAGCGCTTCTACCCCGTGTTCCAGTTCGTACTGTGGGGCGGTAAATCTCCGACCGAGGCGATTTCCGCGGCGCTGATCGACACTGCCGGAGAGGCCTGACGTCATGACGCCCGCCTTTCCGGCGCCGGCCTGGCTGGCCGGGTGCGGCAATATGGCCGGTGCGATGGTCGAGGGCTGGCGGGCCGCGGGTGTCGACTTTTCCAAGGTGACCGTGATCCGGCCGAGCGGGAAGCTGGTCGAGGGCGTCAGGACCGTCACCGATTATCCCGAAGGCGAGACGCCGCGCTTCGTGATGCTTGGATTCAAGCCGCAGAAGCTGGATGAGGTGGCGCCGGGATTGGCCCCCCATATTGGTGCCGAATGCATCGTCGTTTCCATGCTGGCCGGGGTGTCTGCGGAAACGCTGAGGCTCCGTTTTCCGGACGCTAAGGCGATCGTTCGTGTTATGCCCAACCTTCCTGTTGCGCAGGTCCAGGGAATGACCGCGATCTACTCCGCCGACGGAGGGCAGGAACAGCTTTCCGAGATAAGCCAGCTGATTGAGTCGCTCGGCATGACCGTCTGGTGCGAAAAGGAAGAAGAGCTTGGCGTGATCGGCGCGATTGCCTCTGCCGGCATCGCTTATGTCGCACGGTATATCGCCGCGCTGGCAAGGAGCGGCGAAACGCTCGGTATGCGGCCGGACATTGCCGACCAGGTGGCGATCCAGACCTTGGTCGGAACGGCCGCATACGCCGCCGCCACTGGCGCTACGATGAGCGAGATCGCGCGGCGCGTCGCAAGCCCCAAGGGAACGACGGAGCAAGGGTTGGCGGTGCTCGATGCCGACGACGGGCTGCAGCAGCTGGTCGATCGGACGATCGAGGCAGCTGTCCGGCGATCGAGGGAGCTGGCCGAGGAAGCCGCTGGCCGCGATTGACGGGTTGCGGCCGCTCGCTTAGGCGCCAAGCCCAATAATCGAGAGGATCACATGGCCGACACGCGCACCTTTGACGACCGCGACGGATGGATCTGGATCGACGGCAAGCTCGTCCCCTGGCGCGAGGCCAACGTCCACATCCTGACCCATGCGATGCACTATGCTTCTTCGGTGTTCGAAGGGCAGCGCGCCTACGGAGGGGTGATTTTCAAGCTTGGCGAGCATAGTACGCGGCTGCGCAAGTCCGCGGAATTGCTGGGCTTTGAAATTCCTTGGTCGGTCGAAGAGATCAATGCGGCCAGCGACGAGGTGGTGAAGGCCAATGGGCTCACCGATGCCTATGTCCGCCCGGTCGCTTGGCTCGGCTCGGAGAAAATGGGCGTGTCGCCGAAGGGCACCAAGCCGCACTTGGCGATCGCCGCCTGGGACTGGGGCAAATATTTCGCGCCGGAGATTGCAGCGCGAGGCCTGCGGCTCGACATCGCGCCGTGGCGCCGGCCCGCTCCTTACACTGCGCCGGTGCACAGCAAGGCGGCGGGCCTCTATATGATCGCCAGCCTGTCCAAAAAGCATGCCGACGAGCGCGGCTATGACGACGCGCTGATGTTCGACTGGCGCGGGCAAGTGGCCGAGGCGACCGGCGCCAACGCCTTCTTCATCAAGGAAGGCAAGCTGTTCACGCCAACGCCGGATTGCTTCCTCAATGGAATTACGCGCCAGACCATCATGGATTTGGCGCGGCGACGCGGGGTTGAGGTCGAGGAACGGGCGATTTGGCCGGACGAGCTGGAGAGCTTCGAGCAAATGTTCATCACGGGCTCCGCGGCCGAGGTGACGTTCATCCAGTCGGTGGGTCCGTGGTCCTTCGAAATTGGCGAGCTGTCACGCCAATTGCAGCGCGATTACGACGATTTGGTCAACCGCCGCCTCAACTATTGAGCGGAAATTGCCGCGATTCATGGTTTCTTCGCACTCTGCTGCGTAAGCGGGAATTGCCGGATCATCGGGAGGATAGGCGGAACGGCGTCGCGTGGCGGGACAAGAGACCAGTTTGGAACAGGATCGTCGCCCCGGCTCGCGCCGGTTGCGGTGCACTGACCTGTTCTCGCTCAAGACGCCCCATGACCGGATCGGCAAGGCTGTTCGCCAGGCGCAGATCGACGCACTCGTTCGCCTGGTGCCCGCAACCGTAGCTATTCAGGTTCTGACCGCCGCAGTCATGGTCGTCGGCCTCCGTGACACCACCGACAATTTCCAGCTGGGGCTTTGGTTCGGGGCCGCGTTATTGCTCTGCCTGATGCGCGGCGCTCGTGCGGTTCGGCTTCGTCACGACCCCGAATATGCCGAGCAGTATCCGGCCAAGACCGGCACGATTTGCCTGCTGATCGCGGTCCTTGCGTCAATGTGGCTGGTGCCGCCGTTGTTTTGGTTCGACGCTGCCGGGGCCAGCCAGAAGATCTTCATGTGCGTCGTCATGGCAGCACTGGTAAGCGCCGGGAGCATAACGCTCGTTTCGCTTCCGCAGGCCGCCATCCTTTACGTCGGAATCCTGACGATCGGCTGCATTTCCCTGACCCTTAGGCTCGGCAGTCCGCCGATGTTCGGCCTGGTCATCGCCTATTCCGGAGTCTTGATCGTCAATGTGGTCAGCACTGCACGCCAGTTCATCGCCCATACCAGGGACCGGATCGAGCTTCGCGAGCAAGGCGAGATTATCAAGCTGCTTAGGGAATTTGAGGCTTCCGGATCCGGCGGCCTCTGGGAATTGGACGGCGACCTCAACTTCGTAAAAATGTCCCCTGAGCTGCTTGCACCCAACGGGCTTCGGGAAGAGCAGATTGTCGGCCGCCATTACAGCTGGTTGCTCGATCCGGCCGGTCAGGTTGTCGCCTTTTCGTCGGGAATGCGCGACTTGTTTAGTGATCTCGAAGGCGGAACGCCGTTCCGCGACCGTGCCATCCCTTCACCTGATCATCAGCGTTGGTGGTCGATTTCCGGCAAGCCCATCCTCGATGAGAAGTCCGAGCTCGTCGGGTGGCGCGGCGTCGCCTCCGACATCACCGAAGCCCGGCTCTACGGCAACGATTCCGTGCGAGCGGCCCGAACCGATCCGCTCACGGGCCTCGCCAATCGGCTGCTCGTCCGCGAGCTTTTGGAAGAAGCGGTGATGAGGCAGTGGGAGAACCAGAGCGGGTGCGCACTGCTCCTAGTCGATCTCGATCGCTTTAAGCTCGTCAACGATACTCTGGGCCATGCGATCGGTGACCAGTTGCTGGTCGAAGTCGGAAGAAGGCTACAGGAGTCGGTTAGCGACGGCGGCCGCGTCGGCCGCATCGGTGGCGACGAGTTTGCGGTGGTGTGGGGCGGGACAAGCCATCGGGAGAACCTCTCTGCCGTGGCCGACCTGATCATCGCGGACCTATCGAAAAGCTTCAATGTCGGAGCTGCAACGCTGCACGTCGGAGCGACGATCGGGATCGCGGTGTGCCCCGCTGACGGCACCTTCGAAGAGCAGCTGATGCGCAACGCCGACCTCGCGCTCTATCGGGCGAAGGAGGCGGGCCGCGGCGGTCACGCGTTCTTCGAGCGCTACATGTTCGATGAGGCGGAGGATAACCGCCTGCTGGAGCAGGATGTCCGCCAGGCGCTCGGCGGCGACGGCCTGGGACTGGCGTATCAGCCGATCATCGACGCCAATAGCGGGGAAGTGGTCGCTCGCGAGGCATTGCTTCGCTGGAAGCACCCGAAGCGGGGCGAGATCCCGCCGGATCAGTTCATCCCGATTATCGAGGATGCCGGCCTCATCCATCAGATCGGGGACTGGGTGATCCGCGAGGCCTGCGCAGAGGCCGCGACGTGGGAAAGCGACATGAGGGTCGCGGTCAATATCTCCGCCGCCCAATTGACCGGAGCGGGCCTCGCCCGGACGGTGCTGGGCGCGCTTGCGGCTACGCGGCTTGACCCCAGCAGGCTCGAGCTCGAAGTGACCGAAAGCGTCTTCCTCGGCGACGATGCAGCGACCCTGGCTTCACTGGAGCGATTGCGCGGACTCGGGGTCCGGCTGGTGCTCGACGATTTTGGCAAGGGATACAGCAGTTTTGGTTATTTGAGCCGCGCTCAGTTCGCAAAGATCAAGATCGACCAGAGCTTCGTTCGCGGCGCGGCCGAGGGCGCCAAGGACTGTGTCGCCATCGTCCACGCAATATTGGCGCTGGCCCGCGGGCTGGGGGTCGAAACGACCGCCGAAGGGGTGGAAACCGAGTCCCAGGCCGACGTGATGCGGCAGCTTGGCTGCGACCAATTGCAGGGCTTCCTCTTCGGTCGCCCGGTGCGGCCCAGTGAGCTTCCTGCGCCCAGCCGTCAGAACCGCCGACGGAGCGCCTGATTTCGTCTTTTCAAGCCGCCGTTGGCCGCTATAAGCCGCCCCGCGCGCTTCGCCCCATCCGGGGCAGCCCATGCTGGGGCGTCGCCAAGCGGTAAGGCACCGGTTTTTGGTACCGGCATTCGCAGGTTCGAATCCTGCCGCCCCAGCCACGTTCTCCGCAGTTCAATCAATCTCCGCCTCTGCGGCGGCGAGAGGCTCGGATTAGCCTGCGGTCGTTCCGTGAAGCGACCGCCTGATTTTCCTAATGGCCCGGCTAACTGCGTCGCCGAGCCTGCGGACCGGGTTCGACAATACGATGCGCCTTTTCAACTCAGCAATCTGCCGCTGGCGCTCCCGCGCCTCACCATCGAGCGCCTGGATTGACGCATCCCTATTTCTGATGACGCGAACCATTTCCCTCCGGCGTGCCCGGCATGCTTCAAGCGCTGAGGCGGTTCGCTTCAGCCGAGGTTCCAATATCTCGAGCGTCTCGCGCATTTGATGCACCTCGCCGTTGAGTAGCGTCGTCTGGCGGCGCTGCTCCTGCAACGCCTTCTTCAGGCGCGATATCTCCTGCGCCAAAGACTCCTCCGATGCTGCCGGACCGCCTTCTTTTGCTTTCCCGAGCTTCCATGGTTCGGGGCTAAGTCGTTCTTTTGTCATTAAATGTTCCTGAAACCTAGGCTGAAGCCACCAGATCGCCGTCAAGGTCGCGGACTTTCGTGAATTCGAAGAATCCCTTGGCATTACTTTTAGAGGCGGGCATAGCGCTGGTCGGAATTTCGCTGCCTAGCTTGCTTAAAACTCCTGTCAGCGCCGAGGTTCCTGATCGATGCATGCCAAGGAACATCACGCAGTACCGATCCCTTGATTTATCGGACGGTTTTGGTTTTGCCATGGTAGCTCCGGCGTGTAGGCGACGGCATATAGAGGTGAGAGCGAAGTGAGCACAAGCCTGTAAAATTGATGATGGCATGCAATAGATCCTCCGGGGTCATAGAAATCGTCAAGACGAACTCACTAAAACTAGATAATAGACAAAATGTCGGTGTATTGCGCAAGTAATGGAGAATTTGATGCAACTGGTTGGCAACCTCTATTTGCCGGATGGCGATCAGCATTTCGTAAAGCTAGGCCGAGATATCGAGCACTATCAGGAGCCGCAGCGCCTCAAGGCTTTTGAATTCGTCAAGCAGTGGGATTGCGCGGTCGACTTGGGAGCTCACGTAGGTATTTTCAGCCGGCATTTTGCCCAACACTTTGATCAAGTGGTTGCGTTCGAGCCCACGTTGGAAACGCGTCAGTGCCTAGAGCGAAACGTACCAGATAACGTCATGATCGTTCCATTTGCCTGTGGCGACCGGGACGACACGGTACTGTTCCGCCGCCACATCAAGAACTCTGGCGGAACTGAAATGGCAATCGATGGCCGAGACGCCGCCGCCGGATTCGAACTTTATTCGGTTCGAATGATTACCCTCGACAGCTTGAATCTGGCTGGCGTCGGCCTGATTAAGATTGACATCCAAGGCGCCGAGCCACTGGCATTGCGCGGAGCGGCTGACACGCTTCGTCGCTGCAAGCCCGTTGTCCTGATCGAGGAGAAGCCGTTCGGCGGCAAGGGTGCCGACGGTTCAGTGGAACATATAAAGGAGTCTCGGGATATCCTCATTGGCTACGGTTATCGCGAAGGCGAAAAGGTTGGGGCGGACCGCATCTACCTCGCCGACTGATCGAATGCGGCTTCTTGGCTAGTCTTGATATGAAACCCGATTCCCGCATCGTTAGTGATGGTTGCAAAGTTCAGGCGTTGAAGAATGCTAGTTGAGTTTGAGTCAGCAGTTCTGACGGAGGTAGCCAGCGTCGTCTCGAAACGGGCCAAGATCGGCTGGCGCGTCCAGGCCATTGACGTCAATTCCGCTAAAATAAGGCATCGGTGCTTTCATTTCGCGCACCTCCTGTCGTCATATTTCGAGAGCGTCTTTCTGACGTCAGCGAAGGACGCGATCGATGCACTGGGCACTCTTGATGCCTTGGTCGTCGTCACTCGGCTCGACGCGGATATGGTTGAACTCGTTGTCGCGGCCAACGCCCAAAACGTGCCCGTTTTCGTCGAAATCGGCGATGAGTCTTTCGATCCGGGCAATGCCAGCAACCAGTCTGCCGCCGCATATCTTAATGCAATCGTTCCCCTTGTTGCGGGAATTACCGTGCCATCGGCGGATTTAGCTGATCGGCTGGAGGCGCACTCGGCATTTCGCCAGCGGGCCCATGCGCCAATCCACGTGGTGCCCGACATCGCCGAGACCTTTGGTTTGTACCGAGCAACATTCAAGACCGTCCGTGGTGCCGAACCGCAAAGCGAGACGGGACACGACGATGTGCAAATGACTGACGGTGCGAAGCAGGTTCTCTGGTTCGGCGAAGATGGAAGTAGCGTTGGCGCTTACGAGCTAGTTGGGCTGAGACGCTACCTTCCCGCGCTTCGTTCCGTGCATCGAGACATTACCCTTGAGCTCGTCGTCGTCACTGATAACCAACCGATCTACGAGGCGTTCCTGGAGGATTGTGGCTTCACGGCGCGCTTCGTGCGGTCAACCCCACACGATATCGACGCAGCATTGGCAGTGGCCGACGTCCTTCTTGTCGCAAATAACGCAGCGGGACTTGCCTCGAGCCACTCCGCAACCCGTATTCGGCGCGCACTGGCGGAAGGAGTGCCTGTAATCTGCGACAAGGGCGCCTCGGTCGCCGAATTTGAGGATGCCCTGTTCCAGGGACGAAAGTCCGACGCGCTTCGGACCTGTCTTGGTTCGATGCGCCAACGAGCAGTGCCGCCGCGTATGGAAATCGCGCGCCGCCTCCTTTCGCGTTACGAGCCCGAGAAGTTGGCCGGGAATTGGTTGGCGATCTTGCGGACGGCCATTGCCAGCCGCGGCAGTCAGCAGCCGAGCCAAGGGCCAGGAAAAGTTCTGTTTCTTTTCGAAGCTGGTGACAGTCTTCCCGCAGCTGAATCTCTGCTCGCGGCAGCCAAAAGACTGCCCGATCTCCACTATCATGTCG
>Ga0314808_100040_pt1 | contig 15059 bp, 14 predicted proteins | sample STEome_6_FD_202335 | JGI IMG/M metagenome (GOLD analysis project Ga0314808, IMG submission 202335) | Metatranscriptome of soil surface biofilm microbial communities from soil inoculated with nitrogen-fixing consortium DG1, State College... ... | reverse complement strand
GCGATGACAGCGGCGCCCAGAAGGGTGAGCGGCGGCCCTGCCTCGGAGGCCCCGCCGGCGCCGAGCTCGCCGCCGTTCGGCGAACCATGGTTGACGGCGCTCGCGGAGGCCGGCCGAGCGAGCCCCGGAAACCCACCTGTGGTCGAACCTGCGGAGGAGCTTCCCGCCGCGTCGGGACCGAGTCCCGGGAAATGTGAAGCGCTCACTGGATCCACACGGTCCAGGACTGCACCTGACGGCTTCTCGGCCATGGCTGACTCAGCACACGCTCTCCCCGTTGGGCGGTCTCGCAGCTGCGAGCCCGGTGAATCGTGGTGTTGCTCGATGTGGGGCCCGGGGCAGGCCGCGTCATGCGGCCAGCCCGAACGAGCGCAGGAGCCCGGTGTATCCCTCTGCGAGGCCCTGGCCGATCGCGCGGACCTTCCACTGGTCGGCGCGGCGGTACACCTCCGCCACGACCAGACCGAGGGATTCCGGAGGGTCCTCGAGGCGGTAGCGGACGAGCTCCTCGCCCTGCTCCGCACGGACGGTCGCCGTCAGCCCGCGGAGCTGTCGGACGCTGAGGCCCTCCGTCGCCAGGGCGAACGCCACGTGCGGACAGTCCTCAGGGATCGTGCCCAGGTCCAGCAGGAGTTCGAATCGCGAGAGATCGCCGACTGCCGTCGGTGAGCGGAACGTCGCCTGGTGAGCCGTGCTGAGCGCTCGCCCTCGAGCGTCGCAGGCGACCGCCAGGAGGACCGCGTCGTCCTGTGCGCTCCCTGCCGTCCACGCGACCTCGACGCGCACACGGGGGATCGGCTGGCCGCTGCCGCCCCGGAGCGGGGCGTTGGCCCCTCGGACCAACTCCACTGTCATGAGATCCCCCTTCCGGACGTCGGTCGCCCGAACCATAGGTTCGAAAGGGCCGGCTGGCCACGATCCCCGGGTCTTCGGTGTTCCGTAAGTGATGGTTGTGCCCAGCGGGTCCCCTGTCGCGTTCCGGAACCAGGTCGCCCCTCAAAATGGGGGAACCCGTGCGGGAGGTCCCCGTGGGGCGACGGCGCTGTGCCTACGATGCCGCGGGCGCTCGATCCCGGCGTCCTTTCCGGGCGCGACGCAGTGCGTCCTCACGACGAATGGAGAACCCCTGTGGGAGTCAGCCTCACCAAGGGCGGCAACATCTCGCTCACCAAGGAGGCCCCAGGACTCCAGTCGGTGATGGTCGGCCTGGGTTGGGACGCGCGCACGACTGACGGGCAGCCGTTCGACCTGGACGCTTCGGCGATCGGCTGCGGGCAAGACGGCATGGCGGCCTCCGACGAGCACTTCGTCTTCTTCAACAACCTCCGCAGCCCCGATGGGGCGATCGAGCACACCGGTGACAACCTCACCGGCGAGGGTGGGGGCGATGACGAGCAGATCAAGGTGAATCTCGCCGGCGCCCCGGCAGGCCTTGACAAGGTCGTCTTCCCGGTGTCCATCTACGACGCCGATACCCGGAATCAGAACTTCGGTCAGGTGCGCAACGCCTACATCCGTGTCGTGAACCAGGCGGACAATGCCGAGATCGCGCGGTACGACCTCTCCGAGGATGCATCGACGGAAACCGCCATGGTCTTCGGCGAGTTGTACCGCAACGGTGCCGAGTGGAAGTTCCGCGCCGTTGGTCAGGGCTATTCCGCGGGCCTCACCGGAATCGCGCGCGACTTCGGCATCGGGGTGTAAGTCTGCTCGAATGGCGGATCCCGTCACGTGACACGCTCCGGAAACGCTCGGTTCCGCCCGGAGAGCGTCAGAAGTGCGTGCTAGACAAGAACTCTTCTGTGCGGGGCTGCGATGGCCCGACCGCAAATGGTCCCGCTCGTCGCCCCGATACCTCTGTTCACCGAGCGCCAGCTCGGTGAACCTCTGAACCTGAAAGGGAAATCCGACATGAGTGTCAGCCTGTCCAAGGGCGGCAATGTCTCGCTCAGCAAGCAGGCGCCGGGCCTGACTGCGGTCCTGGTCGGCCTGGGCTGGGATGCGCGGACCACATCGGGCGCCGACTTCGACCTCGATGCTTCTGCCCTTCTGGTCAATGCATCCGGCAGGGTTCTGTCCGACGACCACTTCGTCTTCTTCAACAACCTGAAGTCCCCCGACGGGTCGGTCGAGCACACCGGTGACAACCTGACCGGCGAGGGCGACGGCGACGACGAGTCGATCAAGGTCGACCTCTCCCGGGTGCCCGGCGATGTCGAGAAGATCGTGTTCACGGTGTCGATCTACGACGCCGACAGCCGTGGGCAGTCCTTCGGACAGGTTCGCAATGCCTACATCCGGGTCGGGAACCAGGCGGATGGCGTCGAACTGACCCGTTACGACCTGTCCGAGGACGCGTCCACCGAGACGGCGATGATCTTCGGCGAGGTGTACCGGCACGGCAGCGAGTGGAAGTTCCGCGCCGTTGGTCAGGGCTACCAGTCCGGGTTGGCCGGCATCGCCCGCGACTTCGGCGTGAACCTCGGCTGACGTTTTGGTGCCTGTCCTCCGTCCGAGACGGAGGACAGGCACAGGGGCCGGCGCGGCGAGCGGTCGTGACCAGATCCCGCTGACGCACCGTGACCCAGCAGTTCGGCGGCGGCCGTTCTCGCACGTGCCACGGGCCGATGACGACCACAACCCCGGGGACCCACCTCGGAGATGAGAGGCGATCCACGTGGGAATCGACTACACCAAGCGTTCGCAGGCGCCCGGCACCGGGTCCGGTGGGGTGTCGCTGTCGAAGGTGACGCTGACCAAGGCGGCCCCGTCCGTCTCCCTGACGAAGCAGGGAGCAGCGGGGGGCCTGCTTCGCGTGAACCTCAACTGGAACTCCCAGGATCAGGCCGGCGGGGGACTTTTCGGTCGCCGCAAGCCCGGCATCGATCTCGACCTCGGTTGTCTCTACGAGTTCTCCGACGGCAGCAAGGGCGTGATCCAGGCCCTGGGCAACTCGTTCATCGCCACCGCCCCTGGGGCCCGCGAGGCGAGCATCTGGCTGGACGGCGACGACCGGTCGGGCAGCAACTCGGCCGGTGAGAACCTCTTCGTCAATCTTGCTCACGCCGCATCGATCCGGCGGGTGCTGATCTTCGCTTACATCTACGAGGGTGTAGCCAACTGGGCGGCCGCTGACGGAGTGGTGACACTCTTCCCATCCACCGGGCCGCAGATCGAGGTGCGTCTCGATGAGGCCCGGGCGGGAGCTCCTACCTGTGCCATCGCGCTGCTCGCGCCGAGCGCGGGCGACTTCACCGTGCGCCGCGAGGTCAGGTACATCGATGGCTCCCAGGCCAAGCTCGACGCCGCCTATGGCTGGGGCATGCGCTGGTCGGCGGGGCGCAAGTAGGGCGCCGGCGGGTGAACGTCACCCGCTGGTGAGATTCGTCCAGTCCACATTCTCGTCAGGAGAGAAGACATGAGCGTCAGTCTGAGCAAGGGACAGAAGGTCTCGCTGGCCAAGCGGGACGGGGGGACGCTCACGCGGGTCCGCATGGGCCTGGGATGGGACGCCATGAAGAAGAAGGGGTTCCTCGGAGGCATGAAGAGCCAGTCGATCGACCTCGATGCCTCTGCTCTGCTCTTCGACAGTGCCGGCAGCCTCGTCGACCAGGTGTGGTTCCAGCAGCTGAGGAGCAAGGACGGGGCCGTCCAGCACACGGGTGACAACCGGACGGGCGCCGGGGACGGGGACGACGAGTCCATCCGGGTCGACCTGTCTGCTCTGCCGTCGAAGGTGTCGACGATCGTCTTCACCGTCAACTCGTTCACCGGCCAGGACTTCTCCCAGATCGAGAACGCCTTCTGCAGGCTCATCGACGAGTCCAACGAGGGCGAGGTCGCTCGATACGACCTGAGCGGTTCGGGCCGTCACAATGCGCAGATCATGGCGAAGGTGAGCCGGGACGGCGCCGGCTGGTCGATGACCGCTCTCGGTGTCCCGGCGACCGGGCGGACCATTCGCGACCTCCTGCCGGCCATGGCCGGAGTCCTCTGACCCGAATCCCTTTCCGCCACAGCACGCACGAACTCGAGGAGGAACGCCCGTGTCCGAGCTGGACCTCGGCAGCACCACCAGCCCGTCGGCCGCAGGCACTGCGGCCCCTGTTGCGGGCGCGCTCGTGTTGGCCCCGCCGCAGCCAGTGGTGGTCGTCGCCCCGGAACAAGCGGCCGAGGCGGTTCCGCTCGAGGATGCGAAGACGGCCGAGCTACGCAGCAAGGCGAACGCCTTCGTCGCCGAACTCGTGTCGCTGGACTCCCGTTCGCCTGCCTTCGCGCAGAAGGTGGGATCGATCACCGCCATGGGTGAGCGGGAGATGCGGTCGTCGGCTGCTGTCAGCAACCGCATGCTGGAGCGTCCAGCCGCCGCGATGGGCAAGGGGGGCGCGGGCGACGCCCAGACCCGTGTGTCCAACACACTGATCGACCTGCGACGCACCGTCACCGACCTCGACCCCAACCGGGCGGACCTGACCGGCGTCAAGAAGGTCCTCAAGTGGCTGCCCGGTGGCGACAAGATCGAGCGCTATTTCGACAAGTACAAGTCGGCTCAGTCGCACATCAACGCGATCATCAAGGCCCTCGACTCCGGTCAGGACGAGCTGCGCAAGGACAACGCGGCCATCGAGACCGAGAAGGCCAACATGTGGACGCTCATGGGTACGTTGCGCGAGTACAACGAGCTGGCCGCAGCCCTCGACGTGGCGTTGGAGAACAAGATCGCTGAACTCGAAGCGGCTGGACGCTCGGAGGACGCCAACACGGTTCGGTCCGACGCGCTCTTCCCGGTGCGTCAGCGCCGACAGGACATCCAGACGCAGATGGCGGTGGCGGTCCAGGGCTACATGGCCCTCGATCTCATCCGACGGAACAATCTCGAGCTGATCCGAGGCGTCGACCGAGCGCAGACCACGACCATCGCAGCGCTCAGGACGGCCGTGATCGTGTCGCAGGCGCTCAGTCGGCAGAAGCTGGTGCTCGACCAGATCACCGCACTGAACACCGTGACCTCGAACCTGATCGAGTCGACGTCGGAGCAACTGCGCATCCAGGGAGCGGCGATCAACCAGCAGGCCGCGTCCTCCACGGTCGACGTCGCCAAGCTGCAAGCGGCCTTCAACAACGTGTTCGCCACCATGGATGCTCTGGACACGTTCCGTGCCCAGGCGGTCGACTCGATGGCCCAGACGGTGCAGGCCCTGGAAGGGCAGATCCAGCGAGCCCAGCCCTACCTGGAGCGCACCCGTCGGAACGAGATCAGCGGCAGCTGAGACTGGCGAGAGCCGCCGGCGAACGCTCGTCGGCGGCTCTCGGAGTACGAGGAGGGCAACGGTGGCGTGGTTCCGCAGAGGTCAGCCATACCCACCCGTGCCTGCAGAGCCGGCGGACGACCCGACTGACAGCCCGGAGGCCCTGCGGGCGGGGATCACGACGGTCAACCGTCTGGTGAATGCATCCGCGGGTCGACTGCCGCTAGAGGCCGTGGTCATGGCCCGACGCATCACCGACGTGTGCGCCGACATCGTGGAGACCTCCGCGGTGCGGGAGTTGGACGTCTACGCCGTGATGGCCGTCCGGGGTGCTGTGAGCGACTACCTCCCCACGACGATCCGCAGCTTCCTCGCCGTGGACACGACGCTCGTCGACGTCCCTCGGGCGTCGGGCCGCACGCCGACCCAGAGCCTGATGGAACAGTTGGAGGCCCTGGAGCTCGCAGCGATCGCGGTGCTGGGCGCCACGCAACAGCAGGACGTCGATGCGCTGATGACGCAGGGCAGCTTCCTGCGCACCAAGTTCTCCGGATCGGACCTGGATCTCTCGTGATGGACCTCTGATGGCAGCGATGAGCCGCGGCGCCAACGTCGCCCTGACCCGCGAGATTCCGGGGTTGACGCACATCGTCGTCGGCGTTTCCTGGAATTCCGGTGCCGAGCGCCTGCTCGAAGACAATCTGGTGCTCGCAACCATCCTGTGCGATGCCGGCAGCAAGGCCCTCTCCGCAGAGCACTTCGTCTTCTTCAACCAGCTGAACTCGCCGGATCTGTCGGTCAGCCAACTCGAGAGCGCTCTCGGGGGAGACAAGGAGCAGGTCGAGATCGACCTGCCCGACGTGCCGCCCGAGATCGCCCGCATCGTCGTCGTGGTGTACCTCAACGACGGGACAGCGCAGCGGAGGACGCTGGGTCAGCTGCGCGACATCACCGTCTGTGTCCGCCAGGCGCCGAGCAATCGAGAGCTGGTCAGGTCGGAGAACCTGGCTCCTGCGTTGTCAGCAGAGACCGCGCTCGTTCTGGGTGAGGTCTACCGCCATGGCGGCGACTGGAAGTTCAAGGTGGTCGGCGAGGGTTACGCCAGCGGGATTGCTGGGATCGCATCGGACTACGGCCTGCCGTTGTGACCGCCCAATTCTCTCGTGCGACGCCTCCACGTGGCGACCTGCCCTGGCTTCGGCGACGAACGCTGCGTCGGCCGGTCGGCGTCCCCCCGGACGCGACCCCGAGGTCGGCACAATCAGCGCGGGTGGCGCCGGAGCGGCCAGCGGCCCCCACGCATGGGTCGACGTCGTTAGAGCTGGCACCAACCGGAGTGCGGTCGGCAGCGACTGCGCCGACCCTTTCGTCTCTCGATCTCGCGGAACCACTCCAGCCCGCCTCTGCTGCGCGCCCCCTCGCGGCGCCGGTCCGAACAGGACGGCCTGTGCCGAGGGTCGCGTCCGGCGGGCGGACCATCCTGACGCCGAGCAACCCCACGGTGACCCTCAACCGGGTCCAGTCGGGCGTCGGATGGCTCCGGTTCGAGGCGGTCTGCTCGCCGGCGGTCGGCGACGTCCGACTCGGCTCGGTGTATCAACTGGCCGACGGGACCTCCTCGATCGTGCAGCGGGCCACCGGCATTGCGGCGGCGCCACCAGGCACCCACCGTCCGGTGATCGCCGGTTCACAGGTCGAGTACGACCGATTGACCGTCGATCTTCGGCAGTCGAGGTCACTGTCTCGCATGCTCGTGTACGGGTTCTCCGAATCAGGCCAGGAATTGACCTGGGGTGGAACGCTGATCGGACAGACCTTCGGAGGTGTCCGGGTCGAGTTGCCGCTCGATATGGGCCGGCATCATGGCCCGATCGCGTTGCTGTCTCTCTACAACATCGACGGTGAGTTCGTGCTGCGCGCAGAGACCGAGAAGGTGGCAGGCGCGGTACGCGAAGTCGCACGAGCGTTCGGCTACGACCGGATCACCTGGGCCGACGACCACACCCCCGTCCTCTGAATTCTCCAGCTCTCATAAATGACGGCGTCCAGAAGGCGCCTGCACCGACGTCGAGAGTTTCGTCCTGGCCGACCGCTGCACCCCGCGGCACCACCGAGCAAACGGTGGCATTCATCTTGAGGTCCTTCAATGCGCCACTTTGACTACCTGACCGCCGCGGAAGAGGAACGGTTGTTCCAGCTCCGGCCGCAGTCATTCACGACCGACGACGACCCCGTCGTACTGGCGCTGGGACTCGGGGCGACGCTCTACAGCCCTGCCACGCGACCAGCGCTGAGCAAGGACATCACCCGGCAGCGGGCCGCCGGCGTCCTGAGCATGGTGCTCTGCCTCGAGGACGCAATCGCCGACGCCGACGTCGCCGCAGCGGAACGAAATGTCGTCGAGCAACTGCGCGACTACGCCGCCACCGATCCGGATGGTCCCCTGATCTTCGTCCGCGTGCGGGCGCCCGAGCAGATCCCGGCGATCGTCGACGGGCTGGGCGAAGACCTCCACGTCCTGGCCGGCTTCGTCCTGCCCAAGTTCACCGAGCGGACGGGGCCGGCGTTCCTCCATGAGGTCATCACTGCTTCGCAGAGGACCGGCCGCCTGCTGCGGGTCATGCCAGTGCTGGAGTCGCAGGAGGTCATCCACGCAGAGTCTCGGCTGGGCGCGCTCCTCGGCATTCGCGATCTGCTGGCCGACTACCGAGAGCACGTCCTCGCGATCCGCATCGGGGCCACAGACCTGTCAGCGCTCTATGGACTCAGGCGCAGCAGAGAGCTGTCGGCCTACGACATCCGCGTCGTGGCCGACGCCATCGCTGACTTCGTCAACGTTTTCGGCCGCGCCGACGCCACCGGATTCGTCGTCACCGGGCCAGTCTGGGAGTACTTCCACACGCCCGAGCGCCTGTTCAAGCCCCAGCTGCGAGAGTCCCCGTTCGCCGAGCACGAGGAGGGTTCGCTCCGGGCGGAACTCCTCGCTCACGACCTTGACGGGCTCATCCGGGAGGTGGTGCTGGACCGCGCCAACGGGCTGACCGGCAAGACGGTCATCCACCCGTCGCATGTGGCGGCAGTTCATGCGCTCTCGGTCGTGACGCACGAGGAGTACAGCGATGCGGTCGACATCCTGGGGACGACGGCTTCGGGTGGCGCAGTGGCCTCGGCGTTCCGGAACAAGATGAACGAGTCCAAGCCGCATGCCGCGTGGGCGGCTCGAATCATGCAGCGGTCGCGCGTATTCGGTGTCGCTCACCCGACGACCTCTTTCGTGGACCTGCTCGGGGCGGGGTTGTCGGCATGAGGGGGAGCGAAGCCGACCCGCAGATGTGGAGTGGCAGCTGGGTGGCCGACCAGCTCGGGGTGGAGATCGACACGGAATCCGGAATCGGAGGACTGCGCGTCGAGGACCTGGTGGGTATGGCGTTGCGAATCAACCCGCGACGGGCACACCTGCTGGTCAGCCGCGTGCTCGGCAAGCATCTGCCGGCCGACCCCCGCCTGGTTTACGGAGCCGGCCGGCTACTGGGGGCGCTGGTCGCCGACCGGTTGTCGGGCGAGGTCAGCGGTATCGCTGATGAGGGCGGGAAGCTGCTGGCGGCGGCGCTCACCGGAACCGACCCTTGTGCGTCGAGCACCCTGCTGGAGCTGTGCGACCAGCACGGGAGAACCGCTCGGGTACCCGAGGTGCTGGTGGTCGGTTATGCCGAGACCGCCACCGGCCTGGGTCACTGTGTGGCGGACTCGCTGGGCGCTGACTATCTCCACTCCACACGCAGACCCGTTGCCGGCGTCGTACCAGCCGGTGCTTTCGAGGAGGTGCACTCACACGCCACCGGCCACCTGCTCCTCCCGGAGGACCCCGAACTGTTGGCCGTGCCGCGAACTCTGGTCCTCGTCGATGACGAGCTGTCGACGGGGGAAACGGTCATGGACACGATCCGCTCCGTGCACGCGATGGCCGCCCGAAGCCGCTACCTCGTGGCTGCGCTCGTCGACCTCCGATCGCCTGCCGACCGCCGGCGTCTGGAAGAGTTCGCCGCTGACCTCGGCGCCCGAGTCGACGTCGTGGCGCTGGTGACCGGTGTTGTCCGGTTGCCTGCCGACGCCCTGAGTCGCGCCGGGGAGCTCATCGAACGTCACGGTCGAACCTCGGTCGAATACGGCGAACCGCCGAGCCGGCCGCGCGAGGCTCCCGCCGCGGCTCGCTGGCCGGACGGCGTCCGTGATGGTGCCCGGCATGGTTTCCGAGCTGCCGAGCGAGCTGCGTTCGAGCAAGGGATCCGGACAGTTGCTCGTGGCCTGGTTCCGGCGGTCTCCGGGGGCCGTGTGCTGGTGCTCGGCACCGAGGAATTGATGTACCTGCCTCTGCGGATCGCTACCGAACTGGCCACCCTCCTGGCCGACGACGGAGTGGAGGTGCTCGTCTCGAGCACCAGCCGTTCGCCTGTCGTCGCGGTCGACGAGCCCGGTTATGCGATCCGGACCGCACTCACCTTCGGCAGTCATGATGATCCGGCCGATGGGTACGGACCGCGCTTCGCTTACAACGTGGCGCCGACGGTCGACAGAGCGCCGTTCAGCGCCGCGTTCCTCGTCGTCGACGAAGCCAGCCGCTCGTGGCCCGCGGACGAAGTGCCGCTGCCGGAGCGATTGGCCGGCGTGGTGGCCGGCCCCGTGACCCTGCTGACGGTCCCCAGCCATCGTCCTGGGCTCGAGTCGCTCATGAGTTCACCGGGGGGCGTCGACCCGCTACCGGCTCCGCTGCATGGGCCGGCGTTCGGGTCCTACCGCGGCGCAGAAGTGAGCTGGCTGCTGACCGATCTCTCCGCCGTCGAATTGGAGGCGCCCGTCGAGGAGCGCGAGGAGGCCATCCAGTCAGGTGCTGCTCACTACGCCGCGTCCCTTCCGGTGGAGTACCAGCCCGGTCGGGAGTACCAGGCCCTGTTCGCGGGCGCGCTGGCGTCCTCGGCCGCGTCAGTCGCGCACGCGGTGGGGCTGGTGACGGAGTTGGTCTTGGCCGAGCGGGGCCGGGAACCGGTGCTCGTGTCCCTGGCGAGGGCAGGCACGCCGATCGGCATCCTCATGCGCCGTTGGGCGCAGGTCATGCACGACATGACGCTGCCGCACTACTCGGTCTCCATCGTCCGCGGCCGCGGGATCGATCGGGTGGCGCTCGCGTATCTCGCCAGTCGTCACGATCCGGCCGATGTCGTGTTCGTCGACGGTTGGACGGGAAAGGGCGCCATCACGAGGGAGCTGACGGCTGCGCTGGCCGAGGTCAACGCATCCCTGGGACTGTCGTCCGAACACGCGTTCTCGGACGAGTTGGCAGTCCTCGCCGATCCGGGAGCGTGCGTGCGTCTGTTCGGCACCCGGGTTGACTTCCTGATTCCGTCGGCGTGCCTGAATTCCACCGTCTCAGGTCTCGTTTCGCGAACCGTCCTGAACGACGAGCTCATCCGCCCCGATCAGTTCCACGGCGCGAAGTTCTACACCAACCTGGCCGCGGACGATGTCTCCGATCGCTTCCTCGACGTCGTCAGCGAGCAGTTCGCTGCTGTTGCTGACCGAGTTGCGGCGGACCTGCCCTCCCTGCTGGCGGCGGACCGCACGCCGACGTGGGCTGGGTGGGAAACGGTGCAGCGCCTCGCGCGGGAGTACGGCGTCGCGGACGTGAATCTGGTCAAGCCTGGGGTTGGCGAGACGACGCGGGTGCTGCTGCGTCGGGTGCCGTGGAAGGTGGTGATGCGCCGGGACGCCATCGCCCACCTCGAGCACATCCTCATGCTCGCGGACCAACGGGGGGCCGAGGTCGAGTACGTGGATGACATGGCCTACTCGTGCGTCGGCATCGTGCGACCGGGATTCGTGCGTGGGGCGAGCTCATGACCTCTCAGGTGTTGGTGGCTACCGACCTGGACCGGACCTTGATCTACTCGCGGGTCGCCGCGGGGGCGGTCTCACCGGAGGACCTGGTACCGGTCGAGCACCTGGATGGGCGCGCGATCTCGTTCATGACCCGGTCCGGTCTGGCGCTGCTGTCCCAACTGGCCGCTGATCACGTGGTCGTCCCGGTCACCACTCGGACGCCGGAGCAGTTGGAGCGCGTACGGCTGCCCGGCTCGCCCGCCCGTTACGCCATCGCGGCCAACGGGGGTGTGCTGCTGGTGAACGGCGTCCCGGATCCAGACTGGGCCGCGCGGGTGGGTGTCGCCATAGGTGAGGTGGCGTCTCTGAGCGAGGCGTACGCCGCGCTGACCCGAGCCTGTGACCCGCAATGGGCGAAGCAGCCGCGGATCGCTGCTGAACTGTTCTGCTACGGCGTCGTGGAGCGAGCATCCATGCCGGCGGCCGTGCTGGTTCGGCTCGAGGAGTGGGCCTCATCAGCCGGCTGGGTCGTGTCGCTCCAGGGTCGCAAGCTCTACCTCGTTCCCCGTCCCCTGACGAAGTCCGCGGCCGTGCGAGAGGTCGCCAGGCGTATCGGCGCGACGACCACGCTGGCTGCTGGGGATTCACTGTTGGACATCGACATGCTTGCCGCCGCCGACCGCGGCGTCCGACCCGGGCATGGAGAGATCGCCGAGTCGGGCTGGGCGGCGCCGTGGGTCGACGTCGTCCCGACAGGCGGTGTCCAGGCTGGTGTCGACATCTTGGAATGGGCGGCCTGCCGAGCGGCCGAGGCCGTCGGTGCAGTAGGGGAACCGCAGGGCTGCTGAACGGGCCGCGTCGCGGAACCGGCAGTTCTCGTTCGGTTTCAGATCGATCGCGATCCTGCCGATAGTCACGGAGAACGGGTCAGCGGAACGGGCAGACCGCTCGGACGCCTGACTCCTCGCGTCGGCCGCTCCGGTGACGGGAGTCATGGCTGCTGTCGTGACGCCATTCTCGGGTGAGCGGCACAACTCGCGGCGCACAGTGACTCCAACGCCGCCAGAAAGGGAAGAACATGCTCCGCTACTTCGGCTTCTCCATTCTCCTGACGGCGACAGCACTCGTCGTGGGAGCGATCTACGGCGGTCCGGCGGCGCTGCTGTCGGTCATCGTCCTGGGAGTCCTGGAAGTCTGTCTGTCGTTCGACAACGCGGTCGTCAACGCCAAGGTCCTGACGAAAATGAGTCCGTTGTGGAGGAAGTTGTTCCTCTACGTAGGCATCTTCATCGCCGTCTTCGGCATGCGACTGCTCCTGCCGATCGTGCTCGTCGCGATCACCGCGAGCCTCGCGATCAGCGACGTGTGGAACCTGGCCCTCACCGACTCGGCTGCCTACGCCGCGCACGTCGAGGATTCGGCCGAGGCGATCTACACCTTCGGTGGCACCTTCCTGCTGATGATCTTCCTCAACTTCATCCTCGACGAGGAGCGGGAGATCCACTGGCTGACGTGGCTCGAGCGCCCGCTCGCCAGGGCGGGCAAGTTGCCCTATCTGTCGGTCATCATCACGCTGGGAGCCATCTACGCCGGCTCGCAGATCGCTGACCCAGAGAAGTACAGCACCGTCCTCGTCTCCGGCCTCGCCGGTCTGTTCACGTACCTTCTGATCGGCGGGCTGAACGAGCTCATGGAGTCCGATGAGGACGACGACGACTCGGGCGAGAAGGTCACCAACGCGACCGGCACCGCCACGAAGGCGGTCGCGGGTGCCGGCTTCGCCGCATTCATGTACCTCGAGGTCCTGGACGCGTCCTTCTCGTTCGACGGCGTCATCGGTGCTTTCGCGATCAGCAGCGACATCCTCGTCATCGCCCTCGGGCTCGGTATCGGTGCCTTCTGGGTACGGTCGCTGACCATCTTCATGGTCGACCGAGGCACGCTCGACCAGTACCGGTACATGGAGCACGGCGCGATGTGGGCCATCGGCATCCTCGCCACGATCATGTTCCTGGAACTGCGGTTCCACATCAGCGAGTACGTCACCGGACTGTCCGGATTGCTCGTCATCGTGGCCGCAATCGTCGCCAGCGTGATCGCCACGCGCCGCGAGAAAGCCGCCGAGGTCGATTCCTCAGGCGAGGAGTCGGACGAGCCTGAGCGGGTGCTCGTCTGAGCTGAACCAGCGACACAGCTCCTCAACCGCAGCCGTGGAAGCCCTCTGCTTCCACGGCTGCGGTGTCTCAACCCCTTCTGCCAGGAGCGACAGAGCGTTTGCGGCCCGCGATCCTTACGGGATGGGCTAGCCGTCCTGCGGGGCCAAGCGCTCGAGGGCAGCCGTGAAGCTGGCGTTCCAGAGGCCGAGGTGTGGCCAGCGCTCGACCACGTGCGCTGTCGCCTCGTCCAGTGACATGCCTTGTTCGCGCACCAGCCAGCCACGAAGCACCAGGCCGGTTCGGGAGGCGCCGCCGTGGCAGTGGACCAGGATTCTGCGCCCCTCGGCCCGCAGCGCTGCCAGGTCGTCGAGGACGTCGGCGAGCACGGCGTCGAGGTCGTGGTTGTAGTCGTTGTCGGCGACGTAGGCCATGCGGTGCACTTCGTGCGGGAACGGATCCCCGAGCCGGCACAGCGAGATGACGGCGAAGTCCTCGTCGCTGTACCGGGCGCCCTCGAGATTGCCCGCCCAGATGCCTGGCAGGACCTCCCCAGGGCCGATCCGCGGGATCACGCCGGGGGAGTAGTGCACCAAGGGCTTCCCGTCGAGGGCCGCCGCCAGCTCCTGCAGGTCCGCCAACCCCCAGCGCCGGCTGTCGAATCCGGGCACTCGCCCATGCACGGCCGATGACCAGCGCATCGGGATGCCGCTCATCCCGTACACCGCACCGGCCAGCCCGCCGGCCACGCACGCGACAGTGTCGGTGTCGCCGCCGAGGTCGATGACCAGCCGCATCACCTCGGCGAAGTCGCGGCCGTGCCGCAGTGCCCACACCGCCTGGCCGAGCGTTGGCCACACAGCGCCGTTCGACTCGGCAGCTTGGTCCGGCGTCCACGTGGGTGCCAGCGCTGTCGTCCACCGCTCCCGGTATTCGGCGGGAACGAAGGCGAGGACCGCGGGGATCGCAGCCAGCGGATCCTCGCCGTCCAGCGCCACGCGCATGAGCTCGTGGAAGATCGCGCAGCCTTCACCGGCGGCCGGATCGCCGTGGGTCAGCGCCGAGATCAGACGAGCGGCGGCCATGGTCTCGTCGATGCCGAACCGGGAGAACCAGATCGCCGCCGGCGTCGCCCGCATCAGCGAGCCGTTGCCTGCTGCATGCCCTGTCTGCGCGAAGTGTTCAGCCGCGGCGACGTCCCAGGGGCGACCGGAGCCGAGCACGGCTCGGGTCTGGTTGCCGATGTCGGGTGGCTCCGCCTGCGCCCATGTCCGGAACCGGTCGAAGAGGTCGGCCTCGTCGAGCCCGTCGTTCTCGGGCAACGACTCCGCCACCATCAGCGCCATCTGGGTGTCGTCGGTGAACTCACCCGGCTCCCAGCCCAGCGACCCGCCGCCGCACATCTCGGTGTTCGCACCGCGAGCCGGAACCGGGAACTGTGCGGAGAACTGTCCGGGTGGTCCGAACTCGAACGGCGCCCCGAGCGCATCGCCGACAGCCGATCCGACCAACGCGCCGGCGACACGGTGGGAGCGGTGCATGCGCCGTGTCGTCATTGGGCAGCCAGCGCGGAGCCCTGGAACACCTGATCGCGATGCCATGCCACGTGCTCCTCCGCCGGCAAGGGCGTGCCTCGACGAGGTCGGAGTCGCTGGCCGTGGAGGTGGTAGACCGTGCGCCCGATAGGGGTCCGGGCGGAGAAGCGCTGCGACACCACCACGGCGTGGCCATCGTCCAGCCCGAGCATGCCGCGGTCGAACAGCTTGTGGTGGAGGGAGCAGAG
>Ga0314808_100033_pt1 | contig 15756 bp, 14 predicted proteins | sample STEome_6_FD_202335 | JGI IMG/M metagenome (GOLD analysis project Ga0314808, IMG submission 202335) | Metatranscriptome of soil surface biofilm microbial communities from soil inoculated with nitrogen-fixing consortium DG1, State College... ... | reverse complement strand
TTCGCTTTGGGAGAGCCCAGGCATGTTCGGATCACTCATCCGGCGTAAACAGACCAAGCTTTCGTTGGGAGAGGATGGAGTCGCATTCGAGTCGACCACCTTCTCGCTGACCACGGCGGTGCCGCGGCCAACAGAGCGGCGCACCGATGAACGATTGATCGCGATGCTCCGCGTGGCCAAGCTGACCGATGCCAAGGGATCCAGCCAGCTGATCCGCGTGCGCAACGTCTCGGCCGGCGGCCTGATGGCGGAGGTCGGACATCCGGTGGACGTCGGCGACGTCGTCGAAATCGAGCTTTCCTCGCAGCAGGTCCCGTCGACCGTCGTGTGGATTCGCGAGGGAACGGCAGGATTCAAGTTCGACCAGAATATCGACCTTGGCGAACTGCTGGCCGGTCGCAAGCCGCGTCACGGCTTCCGTCCGCGGCCGCCGCGCCTGGAGGTCAACTGCAAGGCCAATGTGAAGGTCGAGAGCAATTATTACACCGTCGAGGTCCACGATATTTCGCTCGGCGGCATGAAGGTCGAGCCGATCGAGGAATATTGCCTCGGCAAGAAGGTCGTGGTGGTCGTCGAAAGCCTGCGGCCGATCCGGGGCGAGGTTCGCTGGTTCTCTGACCGCAAGGCCGGCATCGTGTTCGAACAGCCACTCAAGTTCGAGGAGCTGGCCGAATGGATCGCCACCCGCCTCGAAGTGGCGACTTTACGGGCTGCGTCGAAGGAATAGGCCCCTTCAATAATATTGTCGGCGTTCCTATTTCCTCCGTTGAATTCAACGGAGGTTTGCTAACATGGCCGATCAAGTCGCGGTACTCGCGGGCGGTTGCTTCTGGTGCACGGAAGCGGTGTTCCTGGACGTCATCGGCGTGAAGTCCGTCGAAAGCGGATATACTGGCGGCCAGACCGTCAATCCGACCTACAAGCAGGTTTGCGGCGGCGACACCGGACATGCGGAGGCGATCCGGATCACCTTTGACGGCGATGTGCTTGGCTATGGCGACCTGCTCGACATTTTCTTCGCCGTTCATGACCCGACCCAGCTCAACCGGCAGGGCGGAGACATCGGCACCCAGTATCGCTCCGCCATCTTCCCGCAAGACGAGGAGCAGCGCGAGGAGGCCGTGGCCGCGATCGAGCGCGCCAACCAGCAAAACGACGGCAAGGTGGTGACGACCATCGAGCCCAAGGCCGAATGGTATCCGGCCGAAGATTATCACCAGGAGTATTGGGCCGGGGAAGGGCAGAGCAACGCCTATTGCGTGGCCGTCATCCCGCCGAAGCTGGCGAAGCTCAGGAAAAGCTTCCAGGCGCGTGTGAAGAGCGAGAACGCCAGCGCTTAAGCGCGCGGCGCCGCCGCCCTCTTGAGCCGGTCGCGGATGGCGGCGGCTATTCCGTCTCCGGGGATCGGGGCAATGGCGATGCGCTTGCTTGGCGAGGCGTCGGCCTGGTGGAGCTGGTCGAATAGCCGCGCCGCCGCCTCGACCGGGTCGCCGTCCTCGCTGAGCGAGATATCGCCCGCGACCGCGCCGAAGCCGATCATATACTCGCCTTCCCCTGCCTCGGTCGCGTCCAGGCGGAGGGGCTTTTTCGGGGCGTAGTGGCTTGCGAGCTGGCCGGGCGCTTCGATCGCGCTGGCCCGCTTCACCTCGGTTGCATCGATCTCGATCGGGCCGCGGCGGAGCAGGCGCAGACGACCGTCGGTTGCGGCGATAATGGTCGATTCAATGCCGCGCTGTGTCGCGCCGCCGTCGATCACCAGCGGGATTCTGCCTTTCAGGGACGCCATGACGTGGCTTGCCCGCGTAGGGCTGATGAGGCCGCTGGCATTGGCGGACGGAGCGGCCAGCGGCCGTCCGCACGCGCCCAGCAAGGCCTGCATCGCAGGGTGCGCTGGGACCCGCAGCGCGATGGTCTGGAGTCCGGCGGTGACAATGCCCGGGATGCCCGCGTCCTTCTGCAAAGGCACGACGAGAGTCAGCGGTCCCGGCCAGTGCTTTTTCGCCAGCTTTCGAGCCTCCCCATCGAATTTTCCGATGCGTTCGGCGGCTTCGAGGTCGGGAACGTGGACGATCAGCGGATTGAAGCTCGGGCGGCCCTTGGCGGCGTAGATGCGCGCGACGGCCTGCGAGTTGGTGGCATCGGCGGCGAGGCCATATACGGTCTCGGTAGGAACGGCCACGGGCTGACCGGACAGCACGAGCCGCGCTGCCTCGGCGATGGCTTCATCGCTCAGCGGCATGACGCGCGTGTCGGCTGGCCCACCCATGGTCCGCCCGCTATAGCCCCTTCGCATCATCTTCAAGGACCTCGAGCATGAGTTTCACTGCACCGGTTTCGGACCAGCGCCTGACCCTGAATGCGGTTGTCGGCATCGGCGAGCTGGAGGGTGGGCCGGATGCCGAGATGGTGGACGCGGTGCTGGAGGGCGCCGCCGCACTCGCGGAAGGCGAATTCGCGCCTCTGGCCCGGATCGGCGATTCCGTCGGGGCGCGATGGGACAATGGCAATGTCACCATGCCGGAGGGCTATAAGTCTGCCTGGCGATCCTTCGTCGAGGGCGGGTGGATGACTCTTGCGGCAGCGCAGGAACATGGCGGGCAGGGCCTGCCGCATTCCATGTCCGCCGCGCTGATGGACAATCTCAATGCGGCGAACATCGGCTTCGCGCTGTGCCCGATGCTTTCGATGGGCGCGATCGAAGCGCTTGTGCACCACGGATCGGACGAGCTGAAGCGCGACTATCTGCCGAAGATCGTGAGCGGCGAATGGCCGGCGACGATGAATCTGACCGAGCCCGCGGCGGGGAGCGATGTCGGCGCGCTGAAGACCAAGGCGGAAGCAGTCGGCGACGGCAGCTGGCGGATCAAGGGCACCAAGATCTTCATCACCTATGGCGAGCATGATCTCAGCGACCAGATCCTCCATCTGGTTCTGGCGCGGACGTCTGGCGCTCCGGAGGGAACGCGCGGCATTTCGTTGTTCCTGGTTCCCAAAATGCTGCCCGACGGGACGCCAAACGACGTCCGCTGCGTTTCCATCGAGCATAAGCTGGGCATCCACGCATCGCCGACCTGCGTGATGAGCTATGGCGATCATGAGGGCGCGATCGGCTGGCTGGTCGGGCCGGAAATGGGCGGCATGGCCGCGATGTTCACAATGATGAACAATGCGCGGCTGAATGTCGGCTTGCAGGGTGTCGGGATCGCCGAGCGGGCGACCCAGCGGGCGGTCGCCTATGCGCTGGAGCGCAAGCAAGGCCTTCGCAATCGCCTGCCAGTCCCGATTGCCGAGCATCCGGACGTTCGGCGGATGCTGCTGCGCATGCGCGCGCTGACCATGGGCGCCCGGGCGCTTGTTTACTATGCTTTTGGCCAGGTCGACCGGGCGGCGCGGGGCGACGCTGGAGCGGGCCTGCGGGCTGAAGTATTAACCCCGCTGGCGAAGGCCTGGGGAACCGATGTCGGCTGCGAAGTGGCGAGCCTCGGCATCCAGGTCCATGGCGGCATGGGATACATCGAGGAAACGGGCGCCGCCCAGCATCTGCGCGATGCGCGGATCGCTCCAATCTATGAAGGCACTAACGGCATCCAGGCGGCTGATCTTGTCGGGCGCAAGCTGGGATTAGATGGAGGCCTGGCGTTTGACGGGCTTGTTGCTGACGTGCGCGACGAGACCCAGGACGCGCGGCTGGTCGCCTTGGCCGATGCGGTCGAGGTTGCAGCTACTACGCTGCGCGAATCCGCGCCGGATGACCGGCTGGCGGGGAGCTATCCGTTCCTGACCATGACTTCGGTGCTGGTGGCCGGCTGGCTGGTTGAGCGGATGGCGCGGTCGGAAGGCGCGGACGACCGCACCAGGGCCGCAGCGGACTTCTTCCTGGCGACCCTCGTTCCCGAAGCGCTGGGACTTGGCGCTGCCGCCGAAGCGGGAGCAGCCCTATTGTACGAGGTTCCGGCGGAGGCCCTGGCTTAAGCCCGGTGCATCAATTCGGCCGGATCGATCCCGAGCCGAGCCATGCGATCCCGGATTACCGGCCACTCATTGGTGATGAAGGTTTCGCGCTCGCTGGTGCGAAGCCGCGCACCCGCGCCCGGCGCGACGAACATGCCGACGCCGCGCTTCACCACGATCAGTCCTTCGTCCTGGAAACCCTGGTACGCCTTGGCAACAGTAAGCGGATTGGCACCCTGTTCGGCGGCAAGCGCACGGACCGAAGGAAGCGGGTCGCCATCGCTGTATCGCCCGGCGAGAATCGCATCGGCAATTACCTCGCGAAGGCGGACGTAAACTGGCTTTTCGTGGGAATTGCGTAGCGTCATGCTGTTACAATACAGCAAAGCGCATCAAGTTCAAGGTCCTCTACCACATAACTCGGCGATCTGGAGGAATTATTCCGGCGGTTGCCATTCGCTGACATGGTCGCCGAGTGCGGGCCGGGGCCGTTCCTCGAGCGGATTGGCTGGCGTGCCGAGGAAGATGAATCCAGCGATCCGCTCGCCCTCTTTGCAGAATGCCTCGGTGACCCTTGGCGAATATGCCTGCCAGCCGGTTATCCAGCCGCCTACATAACCCAGCGCGTTGGCAGCATGGAGCAGGTTCATGGCGACGGCGCCGCAGCTCAGTTCCTGTTCCCAGACGGGGATCTTATGGCCCTGAATCGGCGAGGAGATCAGCGTGATCATGACCGGGGCCTGGTGCGCGAACTCGAGCGCTTTGGCGTAATGGGCGGCGGTCGGTTCGTCGTTGCATTCCGGAAGCGCGCGAGCGAGCAGGTCGGCCAACTGCTGCCGCTGTTGCGGTCCGACGATCACAAATCGCCATGGGGATATCTTGCCATGATCCGGCGTCCGCATGGCGATGGTGAGGATGTGATCGAGCTCGGATGACGATGGCCCGGGCGCAATCAGTTCCCTGGGCCTACCCGACCGGCGGGTCTCAAGCAGCGAAAGCGCGGACGAGCGGTTGTTCAGAATCATGCGGTTCGCATAACGGCCCAAGCCTTTGGCAACAATCGGCTTCACAAGCGCGTTTTCCCCGTTAGGGTGCCGCCCAATTCAACAAAGGTACGCCCTACGCGAGGCGGGCCAGCACATCGAGAGGAACGCCCGACATGGGTTTAAAGCCACTTTCCGCATGGGCCGAAGGCGACTGGATCGCCGCAATTGCCGTATTTGTACTGGCCGTCTTCCTAACGGTTGGCGCCAAGGTCGCGATCCAGAAGGAGCCCGAGTTCGCCGGGCACCCCAAGGGCCTGTACATGCTGTTCTTCGCCGAAATGTGGGAGCGTTTCTCCTACTACGGCATGCGGGCGCTGCTGATTTTCTACCTGACGCAGCACTGGCTGTTCAATGATTCCAAGTCGAACCTGATCTACGGCGCCTACACCAGCCTCGTGTACATCACGCCGGTTCTCGGCGGTTATCTCGCCGACCGCTACCTCGGTCAGCGCAAGGCGGTGCTGTTTGGCGGCCTGTTGCTGGCCATCGGTCACAGCCTGATGGCGGTCGAAGGCGTCGGCGGCCAATCCGATCCCACGATCAACGTCTTCTGGGCGGCGCTGGCCTTCATCATCGTCGGCTCGGGCTTCCTCAAGGCCAATATTTCGGTGATGGTCGGACAGCTTTATAACCTGACCGACATCCGCCGCGACGGCGCCTATACCATCTTCTACATGGGCATTAACGTCGGCGCGGCGATCGGCACGATCCTCGTCGGCTACCTCGGTCAGACGATCGGTTGGGGCTATGGCTTCGGCCTTGCTGGCATCGGCATGCTGGCCGGCCTCGTCGTTTTCGTGCTGGGCAAGAAGGCGCTGCTTGGCTCGGGCGAAGCCCCCGTGCCGCTCTCCAAGTCAAAGGAGTTCACCCTCTATGGCGTCGGCATCGGCGCCGTGGCCGTGATCTGGGCGCTGGTCCAGTATCAGGACGTCATCCAGACGCTGCTGATCATCTCGGGCATCGCCCTGCTTGGCTATGTGCTCTTCGAGAGCTTCAAGCTGGAAAAGGAACCGCGCGAGCGGATGTTCGCCATCCTGTTCCTGATTGCGCTTAACCCGCTGTTCTGGGGCCTGTTCGAACAGGCAGGCGGTTCGATGAACCTCTTCACCGACCGGTTCGTGGATCGTGGCGGTGTGCCGGCAGCGATCTTCCAGTCGATCAATCCGATCTACATCATCCTTCTCGCGCCCATTTTCGCGGGCCTATGGGTGGCGCTCGGACGCCGCGGGCTTGAGCCGTCTGCTCCTGCCAAGTTCGGTCTGGCGCTCGCGCAGATGGGCCTTGCCAACCTGGTCCTGGTGTGGGGAGCCCAGGCCTATGGCCTCGCGGCGATGACCCCGGTCATCTTCGTGTTCCTCTACTATCTGCTGGCAACGACGGGCGAGCTTTGCCTCAGCCCGGTGGGCCTCAGCGCGATGAACCGCCTTGCGCCGTCATACCTCGCGTCGCTGATCATGGGCGCCTGGTTCTACATGACCGCTGTCGGCAATTTCGTCGCCGGCAAGATTGGCGAGGCGACCGGCGGCCATGGTGGCGAGATGAGCAAGGAGAAGCTGCTCCAGATCTACGAACTGTTCGGCTGGGTCTCGATCGGCGCTGCGGTAGTCGTCCTGGCGCTGTCGCCGCTGGTGAAGCGGTGGATGCACCTCGACACGCTGCGTGACACGCGCGACCTCGCGGGCCGTCCCGAGCTCGCTGAGCCGCAGGCGGCAGGCGCCAACCTCAGCGGAGAGGTTAAGGCCTAATGCGTCGAACGGGGGTAGCAAGGTTCGCGGCGGCAATCTGCGTCGTCGCGGGCCTGGGGGCCTGCGCTGTGCAGCCGAAGCCGAAGCCGGGCGAGATCCGGATCAACCTCAATCCCTATCCGTCGACCTATCAGCCCTACGGTAGCGTCCCGACGCTGATCCGCGGGGCGACGATCCTCGATGGCGAGGGCGGGCGGATCGACAATGGTTCGGTCCTGCTGGTCGATGGGAAGGTCAGCGCTGTCGGCGGCGCCGACCTCGGCGCGCCGGAGGGCGCGACCGTGATCGACGCCGGCGGGAAATATGTGACGCCCGGTATTATCGACGTGCACAGCCACCTCGGCGACTATCCGTCCCCCGGCGTCCAGTCGCACAGTGACGGCAATGAGGCGACTTCTCCGGCGCGGCCGGAAGTGTGGGCGGAACATAGCGTTTGGCCGCAAGACCCCGGATTTTCCCGGGCGTTGGCCAATGGCGGCGTTACTGCGCTTCAGATCCTTCCCGGTTCCGCAAACCTGTTCGGCGGCCGGTCGGTGACCCTCAAGAACGTGCCTGCGCGGACCATGCAGGGAATGAAGTTCCCGGGCGCGCCTTATGGCCTCAAAATGGCCTGCGGCGAGAACCCGAAACGCGTCTACGGTTCCAAGAACCAAATGCCCGCGACCCGCATGGGCAATATTGCTTATGTCCGGCAGACCTGGGCCAAGGCCAAGGAATATGACCGCAAGTGGACCAAATATGAAAAGGCCGGCGGCGATATCCCTGCGCAGGACCTAGCAATGGATACGCTTCGCGGCGTGCTTCACGGCGAAATTCTGATCCACAACCACTGCTACCGCGCCGACGAAATGGCGATCATGATCGATGTGGCGAAGGAGTTCGGTTACAAGATCGCCAGCTTCCAGCACGGCGTCGAGGCGTACAAAATCGCCGACCTGCTCAAGGAAAACGGCATTTGCGGCGCGCTGTGGGCCGATTGGTACGGCTTCAAGCTTGAGAGCTATGACGGCATCAACGAGAATCTCGCTTACGTCCATAACGCTGGCGCCTGTGCGATCGTCCACTCCGACGACGCCAACGGAATCCAGCGGTTGAACCAGGAGGCGGCCAAGGCGATCGCCGCGGGCAAGCGCGCCGGCATCATCATCAGCGAGGAAGTGGCCTGGACATGGTTGTCCGGAAACCCGGCGAAATCGCTTGGAGTCTTCGAGCAAACGGGAAGCCTGAAGGCCGGCAAAATGGCCGATGTCGTGTTGTGGAACGGCAATCCGTTCAGCGCCTATACCCGGCCAGACAAGGTGTGGATCGACGGCGCCCTGCTTTATGACTCGCACAATCCAAAGCTCCGACCGGTCAGCGACTTCGAGCTGGGGCAGCCGGGCGAAGGAGATGTGAAGTGAAGCGGCTCTCCTTGATCGCCGCGGCACTGGCCGCCACCGCTTCTCCGCTCACTGCGCAGACTTTCGCGATTTCGGGCGGGACTGTCGTGCTTGGCGATGGGTCGGAGCCGATCCAGAACGGCATGGTCGTGATCCGCGACGGGCGGGTTGTCGCCGCTGGCGATATCCGAATGAAGTTGCCGCCGGGCACTGAGGTGATCGACGCGACCAATAAATGGGTTACCCCGGGCATCGTCGCCGGCTTTTCGCGGCTGGGCCTGGCCGAGGTGGATCTTGGCGCTTCGGGTTCCGACGATACGGAGACAGGTGGCAGTCCGTTCAGCGCGGCCATCGATGTGACGCCAGGCGTGAACCCCAAGGCGTCGACCATCGCGGTTAGCCGGACGGATGGCGTCACCCGGGCGGTCGTCGCACCGGTCGCTGCCAAGAGCATCTTTGCGGGGCAGGGCGCGATCATCGACACCGGCGACGACATGGAGCCGATCGTTCGTGCGCGGGCTTTCCAGTTCGTCGAGCTGGGCGAGGGCGGGGCGGGAATCGCCGGCGGCTCCCGCACGGCCAGCTTCGCCATGTTCCGCAACGCGTTGAGGGAGGCGCGCGACCTCCGTGGCCGCGTCGACACCAATCGCCAGGATGATGTGCTTCTCACTCGGTTCGATGCCGCGGCACTGGTTCCTGTGGTGCAGGGCAAGCAGCTGCTGCTGGTCCATGTCGAGCGGGCCAAGGACATATTGAATGTTGTGGAACTGCGTCAGGAATTTCCGGGCCTGAAGATTGCATTGGTGGGAGTAACCGAGGGCTGGCTGGTCGCCGACAGGCTTGCTTCGTCGGGCGTTTGGGTGATCGCCTCGGCGCTCAACGACCTCCCGGCGAGCTTCGAGATGCTGGCAGCGACGCAGTCCAATGTCGGGCGGATGCGAGCCGCTGGCGTCAATGTCGCGATCGGCATGCTCGACGACAATGACACGCGTTATGTCCGCAATCAGCGCCAATATGCCGGCAACCTGGTCGCGCTGGGCAAGGTGCCGGGCGCGGCGGGCGTTTCCTGGGGCGATGCGTTCGCCATGATTTCATCGAAGCCGGCAGAGGCGGTCGGCCTTGGTCATGAGTTCGGGAGCCTTGCCGCCGGACGCCGCGGAGACGTGGTGATCTGGGACGGAGACCCGCTTGAGCTTGACAGTGCGCCCGAGGCGGTGTGGATCGACGGCGTGCGCCAGCCGCTCGACAACCATCAGACCAAGCTTCGCGACCGCTATCGCTCGCTCGAACGGCAGGCGCTTCCGGAGGCCTATCGCAAATGAGCGGATTGGGCATGCTGACGCTGGCTTCCGCAGTCTTCGTCGGCACCCATTTTCTCATGTCGCATCCGCTGCGCTCGCCGATGGTTTCGGCATTGGGCGAACGCGGCTTCGCAGGCGTCTATTCGCTGGTATCCCTGCTGACGTTCGGCTGGATGATCTGGGCCTATCCGGCGGCCACAGCGGAGGCGCCGCAGCCTTTTTGGGACGCGGGACGCTGGGGTTACGCCTTTGCGACACTGCTGATGTGGCTTGGATCGGTTCTCTTCGTGGGGTCGCTACGCCGTAATCCGGCGCTGCCGCGGCCCGGGAAGGTGATCGAACGTATCGACGAGCCGGACGGCGTCTATTCCATCACCCGCCATCCAATGATGTGGGGCTTTGCGCTGTGGGCGGCGACGCACGCGATCGTCAATCCGACGGCGGCCAGCCTGGTCCTGACGTCGGCGATCGCCTTCCTCGCGCTAGTCGGCGCGGCGTTGCAGGACGGCAAGAAGGACCGGCTGATGGGCCAGGTCTGGAGCGACTATCGTTCGAAGACCAGTTTCATCCCCTATGGTCGCGGTTTTAAGTCGGCCGATGGCTTCGCGCTGCTGTTCGGGACGCTCCTCTGGCTAGCAGCAACATGGGCGCACGGCGCCCTCGGCGGCATGCCCGCCGGGGTGTGGGCCTTCCTCGGTTGAGCCTTTTGGGATTAAGAGCCCGCTGATGGGACGGAAATTTTTCGGGACTGACGGGATCCGCGGGCGCACTAACCAGGCGCCGATGACGGCCGACGTCGCGATGAGCGTAGGCCAGGCAGCGGGCACTTACTTCCTGCGAGGGGTGCACCGGCATCGGGTGGTGATCGGCAAGGACACGCGGCTTAGCGGCTACATGATGGAATCGGCCATGGTTGCCGGCTTCACCTCAGTCGGGATGGACGTGGTCCTGCTGGGCCCGATGCCAACGCCGGCGGTTGCGATGCTGACCCGCGATCTACGGGCGGACCTGGGCGTGATGATTTCCGCCAGCCACAATCCGTTCGCCGACAACGGCATCAAGCTGTTCGGGCCCGACGGCTATAAGCTCAGCGACCGGACGGAGATGGAGATCGAGCGGCTGATGGAGCAGCCGGCGACGCTGATCGACGCGCCGAAGATCGGCCGCGCCAAGCGGATCGACGATGCGCGCGGCCGCTATGTCCAATTCGCCAAATCCACCTTCCCCCATCACTTGCGGCTCGATGGACTGAAGGTGGTGGTCGATTGCGCCAACGGCGCTGCCTATCACGTAGCCCCCGACGCGATCTGGGAGTTAGGCGCGGACGTCATTCCGCTGGGCACGAAGCCGGACGGCCTCAACATCAACGACGAGTGCGGCTCGACGGCGCCGAACCTGTTGCGCGAAACGGTTGTCGCTTCGGGCGCAAGCCTTGGGTTGGCCTTGGACGGCGATGCGGACCGGCTGATCGTGGTCGACGAGAAAGGGCAGGTGGTCGACGGCGACCAGCTGATGGGCCTGATCGCGCTATCGCAGCACAAACAGGGCACGCTTCGCGGCGGCGGCATTGTCTCGACCGTCATGTCCAATCTTGGGCTGGAACGGAAGCTCGGCGATTCTGGCCTCGACATGCACCGCACCGCCGTCGGCGACCGCTATGTTTTGGAGGCGATGCGCGAAATGCGCCGCAATGTCGGTGGCGAGCAGTCGGGCCACATCATCTTGTCGGATCATGCGACTACCGGCGACGGGCTGATCGCCGGCCTCCAAATCCTGGCCGCATTGGTGGACAGCGGGAAACCGGCGAGCGAGCTGCTCCATGTGTTCGAGCCAGTTCCGCAATTGCTCAAGAATGTACGGTTCAATGGCGGCGCCCCGCTGGAGCATGACAATGTTAAGGCTGTCATCGCGGGCGCGGAAAGCGAGCTTGGCGATCGTGGCCGGCTGGTGATCCGCAAATCCGGCACAGAGCCGCTGATCCGCGTCATGGCCGAGGGCGACGACGCCGCGATGGTCGAACGGCTAGTCGATCGAATTTGCGAGGCAGTTGCGGCTGTTTAACGATTTGAGTCTATTGGCCGACATATGACGACGAAAACGCCGAGAATCCTGATCATCGCCGGGTCCGATTCCGGCGGCGGAGCGGGCATTCAGGCGGACATCAAGACGGTCACCATGCTTGGCGGCCACGCCATGACAGCCGTCACCGCAATCACTGCGCAGAATACGCAGGGCGTTACTGCAGTTCATGCCGTCCCAACCGAGATTGTGCTCGCCCAAATCGATGCAGTAATCGAGGATATCGGCGTCGATGCGGTCAAGATCGGAATGATCGGATCGCCCTTCACCGCGACACACATCGCCGAACGCCTCCAAAAGCTCGAAGGCGTTCCGGTTGTGTTCGATCCCGTCATGGTCGCCACGAGCGGCGCGACACTTGCGGATGATGCCACCGTGGCGGCATTCGGCAAGCTGATGGATGTGGCGATGATCGCTACGCCCAACTTGCCGGAACTCAAGCGCCTCACCGGTGAAGAGGATGAGGTAGCCGGTGCGCTGAAACTGGTGTCTGACCATCGCTGCGCGGTGCTGATCAAGGGCGGGCATGAAGAGGGGGATGCACTGGCGGATGCCCTTATTGAAGAAGATAATATGACGAGCTGGCAGGGCCAGCGGATCGACACCACTTCGACGCACGGCACGGGCTGCACGCTTGCGAGCGGGATCGCCTTCTATCTGGGAGCGGGACTTGGCCTGGCACAGGCGGTCGAGCGGGCTCGGCTGTTCGTGCGCATGGCGTTGCATGAAGCGCCGGGCCTGGGGCAGGGCCATGGTCCGCTCGGTCAACAGGCGGTTCGCATGGATACCGGGCTGGGCCTTCGGCTTAACCAGGTGACCGTGACCGGCAAGGACTACGCCAAGATGGTCGAGTTCTACCGCAAGCTCGGCCTTAAGCAGATCGTCGACAGTCCTGAAAACCAATATGCCCGGTTCGACGTTGGGGGGACGACATTCTCGATACAATGCGACCCGGAAGCGGAGATTGGCGAGACGGTCGCAGTGTATTTCGAATGCGACGACCTAGACGAGCGTGTCGAACGGCTTGCACGGCAAGGAATCCCGTTCGAGCACGGACCGCGCAATCAGCCGTGGATGTGGCGGGAAGCGCGGCTTCGGGACCCGTCCGGTAATACCGTGTTTTTCTATCGCGCTGGCGAGGCGCGCCGCTTCCCGCCGTGGCGAATGGAAAACTAGTCCAAGTCGTCACCCCCGCCTTGAGCCGGGGTCTGCATGTTGCCTTGCGAAATGCTATCCACAGAAAAAATAGGGTGGATTCCAGCTTTCGCTGGAATGACGGGCAGGGCGTGGATTAGCGTGCGACACCGTGGCACGGCCCTGTTTCAAACTTGAGCTTCCTTTCCCGCAGCCGCTGGCCGGGGTCGACGAGGCAGGCTGTGCGCCTCTCGCCGGGCCGGTTGTCGCGGCAGCCGTCGTACTGGACCGCGAGAAATTTCCCCGCGGAATCGATGACTCGAAGAAGCTGGATCTCGATACCCGCGAGGCGATTTACGTCCGGCTTCAAAAGGTGGCCCGGATCGGCGTCGGAATGGCCTCGGTCGAAGAGATCGACCAGATCAACATCTACTGGGCACGGATGCTGGCGATGACGCGGGCGGTCGAAGCGCTGGGGTTCGAACCGGCCTGGATCCTGGTCGACGGCAATGCAACGCCACGTTGGCAGCGCCCCTCCAAGGCAGTCATTGCCGGGGACTCCAAGTGCCGGTCGATCGCGGCTGCCTCGATCGTCGCCAAGGTAACGCGCGACCGCATCATGGCCGAACATGCGGAAACCTACCCCGGCTATGGCTGGGAGACTAACCGCGGTTATCCAACCCCGGAGCATATCCGGGCACTCGATGCGTTGGGACTGACGCCGCTTCACCGGCGCAGCTTCGCTCCGGTTCGGGAGCGGATGGGGCACGTGATGGTGCTTCCCGCGGAATAATTTCGTCCGAGAGTCTTTCGAGTCACACCACTAGGGATTGAGTCCCGCGATTCCATGCGGACTCAACATCTTGTGGTCGGCCGTTAAGCGGATTCCTTTTGTTCTCATTCGCGTCGAAGCCGCTCCATTAGTGCTTGCCTTGACCGCGAGTCCGGCCTGACTCATCGAGGATGTCCACCAATCGGGGACCGCCGGAAATGATCATGCACCTGCCGGAAATGGAGAGCCTGGGGCGTTCGCGCCCGCGCACTCAAACGCGCCGCAAGGAGCTGCCGCTCGACACCATTCTCGAGGGCGATTGCATCGCGGAAATGGCACGGCTTCCCGACAAGTCGGTCGATATGATCTTCGCCGACCCGCCCTATAATCTCCAGCTGGGCGGCGACCTGTTCCGGCCCGAAGGCGGCAAGGTCGATGCATGCGACGACGATTGGGACAAGTTCGACAGCCTCGCCACCTATGACGATTTTACGCGCGAATGGCTGGTTGAAGCGCGCCGTATCCTGAAGGATGATGGCACCATCTGGGTGATCGGCAGCTATCACAACATCTATCGCGTCGGCTCACTGCTCCAGGACGCAGAGTTCTGGATCCTGAACGACATCGTCTGGCGCAAGGCCAATCCGATGCCCAATTTCCGCGGTACGCGCTTCACCAACGCCCATGAGACGCTGATCTGGTGCGCAAAGGAAGAGAAGGCGCGCTACACGTTCAACTATCGCGCGATGAAGGCGCTTAACGACGACCTGCAGATGCGGTCTGACTGGGTGCTTCCCATCTGTTCGGGATCGGAGCGGGTCAAGGACGACGCAGGCGACAAGGCGCATCCGACGCAGAAGCCGGAATCCCTGCTTTATCGCATCCTACTTGCCTGCACGAAGCCGGGCGACGTGGTGCTCGATCCCTTCTTCGGGACGGGAACGACTGGCGCCGTAGCACGGCGACTGGGCCGCAAGTGGATCGGGATCGAACGCGAGCGCAGCTATGTGAAGGTCGCGCGGCAACGGATCGACGAGACCCTGCCGCTCGATGAAAGCGCAATGACCGTGATGGCCGACAGGCGCAGCCAGCCGCGCGTGGCGTTCGGACTGCTGGTCGAAAGCGGCATGGTGCCCGCCGGTTCGCGATTGATGGATTCCAAGCGGCGCTGGTTGGCCAGCGTCAACGCCGACGGCTCGATCGCCTGCGAAGAACATGCCGGCTCAATCCACAAGGTCGGGGCCAGTTTGCAGGGCGCTCCCTCCTGCAACGGCTGGACCTTCTGGCACGTCGAAATCGACGGCAAGCTCCAGCCGATCGACGCCTTGCGGCAAAAGCATCTGGCGGCGCTATAGAACGAGGCATGCGCACGCTCATTCGGCCTACGGGCTTCGTCGATTCACCATTCGGCCACGATGGCAAGGTCGCGCGGCTCGCTGGCGGCCTGAATTGGTTCGGCTTGGCCGAACTCATCAACGTCGAGGGCAATCGGCGTGTGTCCGCCGAGATGGTACCGGTTGAAGGCATCGAAGCTCGCCTCGACGAGGCGATGACTGTCGATTGGGCGAGGCTAACCGGTCAGCGAAGCCCGCTGCAAATGGGCGAGCGGACGATCCGGCTCGACCAGCCCCAGGTGATGGGAATCCTCAACGCGACGCCGGACAGCTTCTCGGATGGCGGGGCCTATGCCGATGCGGCTGCGGCAGCCGAAGCGGGCGCCAGCATGGCGGCTGAGGGCGCTGCAATCATCGACGTTGGCGGGGAGTCTACTCGCCCGGGCGCGACGACCGTGTGGGAAAATGACGAGGTCGAGCGCATATTGCCGATCGTCCAGCAGCTTGCAGCGGGTGGCAATGCCGTCTCGATCGATACCCGCAAATCCGGCGTGATGAGTGCTGCGCTGGGGGCAGGGGCCAAGCTGGTCAACGATGTTTCGGCGCTAACCTGGGATCCGCTGTCGGCGGGCGTCATTGCGGAGGCCGGCGTTCCGGTCGTGCTGATGCATCACCAGGGCGATCCGACCACGATGCAGGATGCGCCGCGCTACGACGATGCGTTGGTCGAAGTCTTTCTGTGGCTGGAAGAACGCATCGCAGCGGCGGAGGCCGCAGGAATTCCGCGGGAGCGGATCCTTGTCGATCCAGGCGTTGGGTTTGGCAAGAGTGTTGCCCACAACCTCGAACTGATGAACGGGCTGGCACTGCTGCATGGGCTTGGCTGCCCGATCGTGCTTGGCGCGAGCCGCAAGCGGATGATTGGCGCGCTGGCCAACGACGCGCCCGCGGACAAGAGATTGCCGGTCAGCCTGGCGCTTGCGCTGAAAGCGGTCGAGCAAGGCGTGCAGGTCGT